>Ga0307517_10000434_pt1 | contig 71881 bp, 81 predicted proteins | sample 23_EM_MG_FD_194515 | JGI IMG/M metagenome (GOLD analysis project Ga0307517, IMG submission 194515) | Populus trichocarpa ectomycorrhiza microbial communities from riparian zone in the Pacific Northwest, United States - 23_EM | ecosystem: Host-associated > Plants > Roots > Unclassified | place... | reverse complement strand
TCCTAGGGCGTGCTGGCGGCCATAGTGCGACAAGATCTGTCGGGCGGCTTCATTCTTGTTTGACCTGCGGTAGCCATCTTTAATCTGATCCTTATGTGCTAGTTCACCGATCTCGGTTGAATACATTGATATAGATCCAAAACACCGTACGTGGGAGGCAAAGTGAGTCAGGTACTGCATCTTGATGAAGTTGAAGTAGTTCTCACGCCGTATCAAATCTGCCCGCCGATCAGACCTTTCAACCCTCTCTTGATCAGCCAGCCGACGGCGATTAGCGACGGTTCCATGGCGGACTTCTTTAGCACGCTGATCTGCCATTAGTTCCCTTAGCTCCCGATCCTGGCGATTTGCTTGAGCGCTGGTAGCCTTCGAGGTACAGAACTCAAGAAAAATAACCTTTGTCCGGTGGAATATCTGCAGGTAGCTTTCCATGTAGAAATGTCTGTCTGGTGTATGACTGCGATATTGAGCCATGAGAGTGAAGTCCACCAGCGCGCTAACACACCCCAAAGCGCTCTTGAAATCCTGATAGTGAGAACTGTCCGGATTTCGCAATGCGGACGCCAATACAGGTGAAATACAGCGGCCGAGATTGCGCATCTCCTTTCCTTGCCATTGTGTGATTTCGCGATAGGCCTTTTTCGGTACGCTGAATCCGGGGTAAGGAGGAATTTCTTTCCAACCATCGTTGAACCCCTGCTGCCGTTTATGCTTTTTCAGAAAACCTTCCACCCATTCCATCATATGTTTGAATAAGCCAAGGTAGATGTTGTGCAAGAGGTCCAGCTTGTGTAGGTCCGCGGGGCTTACTCGGTCGAGTCCGGTGAATACATTGTTTCCTATTTGCACGCCCAACCGCTGCAAGTATTCTGCAATGCCGGCCGCTTCTGCCGGCTCATGCCTCAAGGCTTTCTCTCTATATAGCATGTAGTCGCGGGTCTGATACATCCGCTGCGGATCCCCCCCGAGCTCCTCGCACGGAACCCCATACTTTGGGCATGACTTGCTGCCTATTCCTTGCAAGGCTGCATGCTCAGCATGATCCGCGATCCAGGCCGACAAAATGGGAAAACAAAGGCGTGTTTTGCCATCTGCACAATCCATTACCGTTCCTTCTCGGGCAACCTGCTGTAATGGTGCCAGGACAAGATCAAAGACAGCCCGCAGGACATCCGCGTTGGTCTGCCGCTGGGCTTCGTTGGCACGGGCTGATTCGCCAGTAAACTTTGGCCGTACTGGAAGCAATGCCAGAAGCACGATTGGCATCTTGGCACGGCTGCTTCTTGTCCTCGAAAGGGTATTGCCGATCGTCATGTATACCGGCCAGGCTTTCTTATCTCAGGAGAAATTGGTAATGTGCGTCTGGTCAGACAATCCCATAATGGGTACCACTGTGGACCCGGCGGGCAAAGCTTTCCCCCAAGGAACTGAATGGGCTGTTAGCACTGGAAACACCACTCCAAGAACTTGTCAGGACCTATCTCATACGTGCATATCCCACCACCAGTCCGCCGTATGCATCTCTGAATATAATCGCTCCCCACTTGAATCATATTCTCGAATAGGTGCGTAAACCATATCTGAGCTATACGGGACCTGACGGATCAGGTAGCGGACACAATCAATAATGTTTCGATAATAGAAAGATGTTGCATGTCGACCATCATCAATCCTGGCTTCCGCCCTGTAAGATGGGTACATGTTCCGGTAACGGTACACAGGAGCGGGCAGTGTAGGATCTCCTATGTTCAGTTGATTTATATTTGGTTTATTTGATTTGATTTCAGCTCCGCCACTGTCTCTCAGTCAGATAGGCTATGCTATCGTATTGCTATGTTTACTTTGCTTTGCTGGAAGTTTATATTTAGGATTCCGGGCATGGAATAGTCATGTAACACTGGCGAGGGCTGAGCATTGTTTGTTTCTTTATTTGGTCTTGCAGGATTACAGGATTCCGGTATGTGCGCAGCTACTGGTAATAATCGTGATTGCAGGAAGGCTATCGCTCTTGGGTTTTGTATTTAAACCAGTCTCCTGGCTAGCAGGAGACAGCAGACTTCGACAGACCTTTAGTCTAAGAATACACTTGGTTGAACGGCAATCCCTGAGTCCCTAAGTTCTACTTGTCCTTCAACTATTATCTCTTACCTCCGCTCCCTTGCAGCCTCCCTTAGTACCAGCGCTAGCAGGTCTATCGCCCGTCCTATTGTATTTTCGTTAGACAGGAATAAACCTGTTACACTTTTTTTGCCTACAGCAGGTGAAAACCCTTTGTTCTCAGGATTGGGAACAGCCTGGTAGGATTGATCACCCTTCCAGTATCTTGATAACTAGTTAGAAGCACGAGCGGCAGGGAAAGGAACTCCCGGCTCAGGTGCTACATTCACAATAGCAGAACGCAGGAGCAGAAGCGTTACCAGATCCGGCAGGGCCTACAATCGTCCTTCAGCAGAACCGCCAGACGATACTCCAGAACCAACCACACAAGAACCAACCTCTGGGCCCACGCCAGGCTTAGCAGATACACCAGCCAGAACTACTCACCTCCTCCCAGGAGATCTAGATACAGATTCAGACGAAGACCACAACCTCACACCTGAGGAACTCATCCAAAGAGAAGCCCGGCGGCTTGAGGAAACAGCAGCAGCAAGAACAGCAGCCCAGCAGACTTCGGAAACTGAACACCCACCAGAACGCCCCACAACAAGCAGGTGGCGAGCACCCAGAATCCTAGGAGTCTTTGGAAGTCAGACACCAACTAGAGCACCCTCCCGAGAGCATAAAGAGCAACAACTACCCGGTACATTCATCCCAGACACACCAGAAAGACACCTAAGATCCAGGAGCGCTAGAGAACCCTCTGAATGACCAGACCCACCACCCCCAGCACCAGACCCACCTACAGGCACCATGGCAGACCCAGGTCCGGCCAGGTTGCCCCCTCCTAAACCCTCTAAACCACCTTTCTTTAGTGGAGAAGGAGAAGACCTCAAACCCGACAAACTCAAGCGATGGCTCAGAACAGTCAAGAAGTACCTGGCGAGATCTGGACTGAATGATGACACCCCTGGAGTGGCAGACCACTACGGCTTTTACACAGAAGGAAAAGCAAACAACTCATTCCAGACACTAGACACAGAGGAAGAGAACCTCACCCTACCGCAGCTGACACACAACTTTCAGCAGCTATTCGAAGCCTCTACAAATACCGATGACACCTACCACAAATGGCAGAATGTCCGCCAGACAGCAGGTGGACAGCCAGCAAGCATAACAAAGATAGCTGGAGAGCTAGCGGACCTCAAAGGATCTGTTCCAAATGGATCCATATCAGACTATGCACAGAAACAGCGATTTCTCTATGCTATGGACTCTAGACTACGACGCAATGTTGAGCCCCAGCTCAGACCAGAAGATACCTGCGACCAGATGGTGGCTGTAGCAGAACGCTATGACGCTACCATGTATAGAACTGGCGGCTACAAAGGCAGCGATAGAAGCCAAGCTTCTAGCAGCAAAGCCCATACACCAAAGAAAGAGAATACCTACCGCAAGCCCTCTACCACATCAGCCCCCAGGAACACAGGCAAAGGAAAGGCCCCGGCCAAGAAGAGGACCTATACCAAGTCCAACAAGCCCAGTAAGGCTGAGATGGACCGCTGCAAGGCAGAAGGAGCCTGTTTCTACTGTGGCGAAAGCGGACACATGGCCAATGAGTGCCCAAAGAAAGAAGTTAAGACCAACCATGTTCGCCTATCTGAGGAAAGCCCAGACAGCAGTGAAGGTGAATATGAGCCCGATACAGACAGCACAGAGGAGCTAGATGGCAGCGGCTCTATCACAACCTACCAGAATACAGTAGGCATGCCAAAGGATAGGCCATTCCAGGCACTTCAATTCACTATCAACATCAATGGCAAGCCCGCCAGAGCCCTCGCAGATACAGGTACCATTGGCGGTACCCTGATATCCAACAAATTCGTTACAACACACAACATCCCCTACACAGCTAGGAAGAATCCCGTCACTCTGAAGATGGCAGTTAAAGGATCGCGATCAACTAGCAACTTCTCTGTTGAGGTTATGATTCAGCTAGGCAAGATGAAAGTCGACAAGGTGCCTATGCTAGTCATGCCAGTATCAGACTATGATATCCTCATCAGTATGGACGATCTCATAATCACGGAAACTCCTAATCCACTCTCTTCATTTGCCTTCGCTCGACAATCGTGAATCATATGACCAGGTTTTCCGCAATCGTGGCACGAGCCCGTAAACCTCCCCTTTGCAGGCTTACTCCTCATAGTAGGAGGCACACTTCGTTTAGAATAATTGGACGGCTTCCGTGATTGCCCCAAATTCGTAGACTTCGAAAAGAGTGCCTGGCCAGGCTCAAGTCCCGTTCTCGTCGTCACTCAACCTTGTAGGCAGTGAGCTTTGCTTTCAGTTCCATGTAACCAGTAAGCGTCGTAACTGAAGATAGCAGGCTCTTGGTCACAATGATCCAGGTCTTCCACTCCGGCGTTTTGGGGAGGCCCTCGTGTAAATTGAAAATGAGTTGTCCATATGAAGGCCTATTTCTGCTAATAACAAGCTTATCGCGTAGCTCACGGATCTTGTTAATGTACTCGAGCACAGTACTGCACTCCTTGAGATTGCACTCGTACAGCTCCTTCTGTAGGTGATTTGCGTAGTAGCCAACTGCGCTCTCGTAGTTGCTCTGGACGGCTTTCCAGATCTTCTCTGGTGTTGCCCAACTCTCATGGTAGTAGGGAACAGCGATGGCATCAGTCATACCGATGCGGAGAGTTCCAACTGCATTCTGAATTCTCCCCCGCTGCGCTTGGTATCGATCCATGGCTTTCTGATAGTCGGAGGCGATAACCAGTACCTTCGAGTCTGGTGGTCTCACGATACCCTCATCACCGATCGTCAAATTCCAGAGTCCCTCCCGTTCGAGTACATCTGTCATTCACATTGACCATATGCGATAGTTTGTCCCATCAAGCTTGGGAAACGTTACTCCCATCAGAGATGACGAACCTTCGCGTTCACTCATAGCGTAATTCCGCGAAAAACAGCGTCCGTTGACTAGGTACGTGTTATTCAAATTCGCCGGCAATAATGCGCTTTGAGAGGATGGATTGACACTAGTGAAAAAATTTTCTTTTAGAAGGCAAAAAGTTTTCTTAGCTTTTTTCCGGACTTGTCAGGCCGGGCTCATAACCTGATAGCAACACTCTAATGGCAGCTCGCTCACAGCCCAATGACAACTGGGGTAGCGTAGGTAACGGTGCGAAGCTCCGGAGAAAAGCACTTCGGTGGTGTGTTGATCAATTGATTGATGTTGTGATGTTCAATAATGATGTACAGGAAGCTCTCTACTGTAGCTTAGACTAGGTACAGAAAGAGAGCCCACAAACGCACTAAAGAGGAAAAACCCACACAACGGGAAAACCCCACAAATGGCAGTCACGACCCTAAACCGGTCGTACCCCAGACTAACTATCATACCCTAACAACTATGCGATTCCAGCTATCATATGGGAGGTGCACTACAGGCTACGTATATTAAACTGTTGTGGTGCTGACATAAGCCATCCGCTAACCTAAAGTGGACGAAAGACCGTTGGGTAAGTTTATTAGACCACTTAAACCATGTTCTATTGGCAAGTCCTTCTTGCCAAGGCGTCCCCCTCTGCGTCCCCCGTTGCGTCAATCAAACTGTTGTATAGATGGCCGGAACCATAGTTTGTTTTTTCCATCCATTCTACGATTTTCTGCGTCTCGACGGAGATCTGCTGCTGTCTCCTGCCCGGTTCTAAATCAACGCTCAAGCTAAGCCGTTCCATGGGTAGAGGGTGTCGTCACACGACTCAATCTTGCAACGAGTACTAGAGCACTGCAAAGCAATCAAGGAGACCAAAGGCCAAGGTGAGAAAAGAGCAAGCACAGAGATGTGGCAGAGATTCAACAACATTTCTAAAATCAGTTTCACGTACAGATTGGCCATTGAGTAGCCCATACTCCTGCCCACCTCAGTACAATACCGCAATGATAATATGGTTCAGTTACACTCGTACCCGGGGGTTGTGGATAAGTTTGTCGAACCCGTCTGATTGGCCCCGGGCCCTTCTGGACCACTCAGAGAACGCTGTTTTCTCAAGCCACTGTGCCAAAAGTTCGACGGACTTTTTTCCTTGACCGAATTTTAGCGTCTACAGGCTCCTCAGCCGCATAATTCGCGTTACACATACGTAATTTTGGCCAACCAAGACCCAATTCGACAGACTTGTGCGCACACCCTAAGTACAAGCGGTAAAAAAACAAGCCAAAAAGTGCACCAACTGTTACAACTTTGCCCCCTGTACCATAACTTTCCATGCCATACCACCGAAGAATAACTTCGCTCGGAGAGCAGCGAAATCAGTTACCAAGCTGACTCCATGGGCACTCAAGAAATGTGTACCGAGAATATCGACTTCGGCGAAGTGAGAATGCTGAGGTGCCCGGTAGACAATGTGGTGATATCCAGCGATAGCGACAGCAGCCGAAACATCCGCATGGCGGGAAGTGATACCGAAGAGGTCACTGGTCTATGTTGTTCCAGTCAGTCAGATGCCTTAATTCCAGCGGAGAACATTTACCTGAGTGGAGAGATAAGTCAGAGATGAGCTAAAGTTCACAAGAAAGAAGACCCAATGAGCCTTGCCCTGAGGAGAACTGACAATGGCCGGGAAGAAAATGCGCAAGTTCGGCCCGTAGAGAAAGCAGTCACCGATTTTGACTACGGCATCGGCTTCTTCCTTAGTCGCAGGCGAATGGTATGGTATGCCCGCCACGTCCGCTATCCCGTTTTTAAGCTTCCTGACATCAATATCAGGGATCAAGATATCATAATCCTCGCGACCGAGACCGTGGGGATCATGGGTGTCGACAGATTGGCGAGATTGGCTGGCCTCTCGCCTGGCTTTATGAGCACGGAGGTTAGGTAGAATGGGCCGTGAAGCGAGTCGTCTTGCGGCCGATTCGTACTCGTAGCTGAGAGGGCGAAGGTATGGCCCCAGAAGCCGTGGAGAGGAAGTGTGTAACCTCCTAACTTCGACTTTTTTTATCGGCTGAGAGCTGTCAATTAGACCATTCTGCACACAACGATTTTCAATATTTGCACGCAAGCCACTGCATGATAAGGGGGGTTACACACTTCCCATCTATCGCTTCTTGGACTATACCGAACGGTACTATGCATCCGATGCGCACCGCTCGAGAGGAGATGGACACCAAGTGTTGTTCTGGAAACAGACTTGACTGCTTGGGTGCGGAGGGAAATAAACATGGTTCGCTGTAGTTGTTTGAGGGGGGAAGGAAGAAGGAAAGTTTTGTATGGCTCCGGCCACATAGTAGTACACAACACCTCGATTGAAGCCTTGGCATAAGGTTGACTCAAAAACTGGAACAACTAAGCCCCTAGCCCTAACAAAATTAGAAAAAAAACTCTGTTCCTGTAGCGGCTCCCTGATAAAGCACGTGACGGATATATCTATCGGCCGCACTCGTACTTGTACCCTCCTTTGAAGTGACCGCTTTTTTGTCACCCACAAGTACCCACCGCCCCCAAGTTATCCCCCTCCACTCCCATCCACACACCACAGCACACCTCCCACCAGTCTTCTTGTACAACCCGAACCCGTTCATCAAATTTCAAACCACCCGCTACTAACAACCGAGTAAGTTTATTTATTGTTCCATCACAGTCTTTCATCAGGCCTTGACGAATACCGTAAAAACTGGAATAATTGGATCTCACCCTAAGACGTCTGGAATTCCCTCTTTTGGATTAGGTCCAATTATTCCAGTTTTTATGGCATCAGCGGATGACGGACAGGGGTATTCAGCCAGTAAAAAATCGGGCAGGGTGACAAAATGCCTGCTAATCCCTGTTCTCCGCCCGCTGATATTCGTCAAGACCTGATGAGAGACTGTATTTTTAAGCTGAAACTGACTAAGTTGGGGGTGGTACAGTCCTGAACATGCTCAATCTCCTTCGATCTCGGTTTGTCGGGTCAGTTTGCGGAACCAAACATGGAGTTGTTCGTCCCCATGCTTTCTCCCTGCAGGTGTCTGGGAAGGGGGTGCTTGCGGGGGGCACCTCCTCCAGGCTTTACGGTTCTCTGCAACAGCATCCGAGTCTGGGCCCCCGTATAATTACCAACACCGCCCAAACGTCTTCGGCTTCCGATGTTCACCCACCCACTATCAGCACCCACAAGCATCCATTCGGGGGGGGGGGGGATACGAAATTCGTCGACATCCACGATATCGGTGGGCTTGACCCCAAGGAGTTCGATGTCTTGATTAGCGACGTCGGAGTCAGCCAGCTCAAGCACCAAATTTCCGATGCCGCAGGCATTCCATACCATTCACCGGCAAGTAAGGAGGAAGCGAATGCCATTGTCAGAATCGGTGACTGTTTTATATATGGGCGGCAAGTACGCACGATGTTTCCGGCAGTGGTCCAGCGTTTCGGGAAAGCGTTCTGGGTCGTCTTCCTTGTTGATACAGGGGCACCCCTAACCTATCTTTCTGCTGAGGTAAGTCCCAAGGTTTCCCGTACAGAAATAACAGCATCTACAGTACTCGTCCCAGGCAAGAAATACCGGAAACAGGGGGGTCAATTTTGTATGACCGCTCAGATAATTGCAGGGGGTTTGCCGTACTCGAGTACGAAAATCTAATCCCTGTTTCGGGGTACTTCTTGCCTGGGATGAGTAACTCACGACGAAGCGAGTCCACTGTGAGGCGAGAATGCTCATAACACTTTTATAGGACAGGGATTATTTGTATGGGCATTCTCGCTATGCTGTCAACTCGCGATGCCGTGAACTTGCTATACTATGGAATACTGTAACTAACTACGGGATATATAGACTAGTGACCTCTTTGGCATTCTAGCTATTCGCGAAGATACGCCCGTGCATGTTCGGATTGCTGGACGACAACAGAGTGTGTACCGAGCCCCGCGCAACTCTCATTATTCGGACATTAATATTCTTGGCGCTGATTTTCTGTGTAACAACCAAGGTAGCCTCATATATAACCCAGAAGGAGTGGAGGCGAAGGTGTTTTTCGACGGGATTGCCTGGAGGCGTCTCGTAGGAGATGAAAAGCTGTAGCCGTTTGTCCACTCATAGAGTGGTACTTGAACTATGTTTTTTCTTTCAGTACTTTTTTTCTTTTACTGCGGCCTTCTCTCCTGCCCCAGTTTTTTCTTCCCCTGTCGGTTTTTCTTCGCCGTAATTTTCCTATTGCGGCTTTCCCCCCTGCTATGGGTTTCCCCCGCCCCGCTGTTGCCTTTTCTTTTGCTACGGCCTTTTCTCCCTCCGTAGTTTTTTCCCTGGCTGTGGTTTTTTCCTTGGCCGCAGTTTTAACAGCAACAGGGTGCAGTCCGCTCTCACTTACGGATTGGTGCTCTCTGAATTTTTGTTTTATCCTTTGTCAACTAGACCCATTTTCATCAATACTATCCATTAGAGGGGTTTAGCCGACCGTGCTATCAGCGTCCCATGCTACAATTCTGAGTCGGATTCCAAGAAAATGTGATTGAAGGTCAATTGGTTTTAGCACAGATTATCTATTACCGGTGTGCTGAGGGCCGGATTGATGGGGTAAACTAGTGGGGCGGAGGACACTTTTTCGCCCATTAAAACACCCTGTTAATTAGCCTTGTTTGTCGTGAGTACTCTCAGGAGTTTCGCATTGTTGAGGCCCTTGATCTTCATTGGAAGCAGGTCTGTTTTCAACCCCTCTTCCCTTCCATTCTTGGAGCGCATTTTGCCAGCTAATACTACAGCTAGGTCCACAAGCCGAAACCAAAAATCACTCATCAGTGTCACGCCTGCGATACATTGTTTAACTCTATTTCTCGCATCACCCAGCATATCGAATCTGGACAGTGCAAGGGTGACCCCTCTCCCTCTCCGACTTTTGCGAGCTCATAGCTGGCAAACCCTTCTCTCGTGGGCTTCGATATTCGGAAATCTTGGAGTTGTGAAATTCCTACTTGAACACGAACGTGTCAACCTCAGCTTTGAAGACCATAATGGGAGATCACCACTTACTTTGGCTGCCTATTCTAGGATCAATAAAGTAGATGAGCTATTGTTGGCGCAGAGCGAGGTCAATGCGGATTTACCGGGTATTGATGGCAGAACACCGCCCTTGTGGGCTGCGGGGGGGGACATGATGGGGTAGTGAAGCTTCTGCTGGTGTGGGAGCGTGTTAATACGAATATTCCAGAGAGGCATGGCGGGGCACCTCTTTTCTGCAATACCTGTCATTGTACTGACTCTGCACAGAACCAAAGCTTCTCAAGGAACCCAAGGCAAAGAAAAAGAGGGAAAAGCCTGCGAAGCCCAATCCAAAACCAAATGGTAGCCCTCCTGGTTCATTTTATGAAATTTATTGCTAATGTTTCTAGCCCCCGTTGATGTGGAGAAGCAATGGGGAGTCCAACTTGCTCACGACGCCCTCTGTGCCAGTTCCCTGACCTGCAAGTCCCACTCAATGGGAGCCAAGCGTGCTGCCCTCGGCCGTTCCCAGCCATACGACATTCTCCTGGCAGCCTACCAGAAGAAGAACCATTGAAAGCAACAAAGTATATTCAATCCCTTCACGCACTGTTTTACCCAGCTAACAAGCCACTAGAAGCGGTAATCAATGCAGAAGCTCCACCCCCTGACGAAATCGAAGCTAACGACATACTGATCGACTCCGATGAAGAAACGGAGCTAGTCATGGCTGCGGTAACGCGTTCTATGCCACAGCGGTTAGAACAACATATTATTGTCCCTGTGCGGAAGAAGTACCAGTACGTCCGCAAGAAGGAGATGCTGGCCAGCGCCCGCAAGCCGCTTGGCCAGCCGATCTTTGATGGCCCCAATGCAGGGTCATTGTTCAATACCTCTATGGCGAACCCTGCCTCTCGAGCCATGCAGCGGAGACGGCCTAACAAGGTCGCAATGAGGCTCCCGCTTGATCTATTTACTAATTTGGTTGACTTTTATAAGATGATTTCTGTTGTGGAATTCTGGAGTCCTATTACAATATACTTCCCTTGCTTGTTCTTTTCTCCCATATCTGCTTCCTCCCACGGCCCGCTTTATTCTTGATCGTGATTGCTTAAATTTTCAGCATTGCATCTATACTACTTTCGCTTTTATCTCTTCATTCTTGTGTACTTTTGCTGTTAAATCCTCAGGTGTCTCTTCGTGTTGGCTGGTCGGTGTTTCTCAGAGAGGGGACAGAGGAGGACATCAGTGAGGGGAGGTTCCGGTGGGGGAGGGATCATGAGAAAGGTCGAATTGTCTGATCCTAATAGCTATGGTATCTGTCGGTTCATTTGTTTCTATATTTTTGATGTAACCGTATCAGAAACACATGGCTTGTTGTCTACTATCTGTAATTGGTCTCGTGATCGTGCGGGTGATTTCCCAAACACACATATTTGAAGAAAGGCTGTGAGGGACGCGCGAGTGAAGATCTGTGATAATGGATGCTAAAAAACGGATGACGTAGAAGTTCCCTCCTCATGAGTCAGAGAGCTAGTATTGTATCATACAGAATTAACTCCTAATAGTTTCCTTATTCTGAAAACACAATGAGAACATAGGTATTGTAACCCCTTGGGGCAGAGTGGAAGCGTAGGAGGGGACAAGGTCAAAAAATATCTCTTTGGCGGGGAATTGAACCCCGGTCATCCGCGCTCAGAAATAACTAATAACTGACAGGCGGATATACTAACCACTATACTACACCGGGATTTTTCTACCCAAGGATTTTACACACATACACCAAAATTGCCGTGAACTCTGAATAAATCGACCACCCTTGATCTGAGACAAAAGACTCCAAGAAGGAATAATGCTTTCCATATTCGGTATAGCCTAGGGGAGCTGAACTTGGAAAATATCATTAACTACTAGCACTAGTACTACGATGCAGTTGGCTTTGCAACCATACAATAATCTTTTTCTTTTCCTCAGATCTAATTTGGAAATTTTTGAGTAACTTTGTGCTGAAGCCAAAAAACGGGAGCAGGGTTGCGCTGATGACGATTATATTTGGATATCATACCGATAACCAACAAGAACGATTCAGACTTTATCTGACCCTCTCTTCCCCTCATGGATGCACTTCCTGACATTCATGGGCCTGCCAATGCCAATGATCCCAGTGTGCGTGTTAGGATGAGGCATGATACGGGGAGGTTGAGGGCAAGGAGGATGGCGGTTTAGTATAATGCGTAGAAACCGAGGATTCCATTTCTTATGGCGTGTGTGTTTGGAGGCTGGAAGGAGATTGAAGGGGAGGGGGATACTTGCGGTATGTGTCCGTGAAGTAATTTGCCGTCACGTGGAACCAGAAATATAGCTTGTGGGAGAGGGAGCACGTGGCGATAGGGGTGTCCTAATGAAGGAGGGAGCTCGGGCGCCGGATGGATAGATCCTGTAGGTAAATTTCCAGTGGTGGGGTGATTTCCTTGTAGGGTGCGCAGGGCACAATCTAGTCTGGGCTACTCTAGGAGCCGTGAAGCGTGGACTGAGTGGCGGAAGTGGTAGTTTGCTTTTTCTGTTCCACGACTTTCTGCGTCCCGATGGAGACCTGCTGCCTCCTGCCTAATTTTCGATCACCAATTGAGCTAGGCCGTTCCGTAGGGAGAGGGCTTCTGGCAAAATGGTGTATCGCTCCTGATTCTTGCCGGCATAGTTGTAACAACTGTCCTGCAGTCAGTGCCAGCTGTAGTTTTTCTGCGCCACTGTGCGCGGCGCCAGATGCGGATAACAACGTTGTAGGAGAAATTGGCGTCTGATACGAGGTTCAGTTAAGGGTGAGAGATATGTTGTGATGAGGAAAGGGAGGGGAAGACCTTGACTGTCGGAAATTACGTTTTAGAAATTGCCTCACAAGGATAATGTAATTCTGGCGGGTCCTCTGGATTCCGATCCCTTGCTTGTCTGTAAAGTACCTGCACTTAACAGGGCTTTCAGGCCGAGTGGAAGCCGCCTCCCTTTCAAAACAACAACCCGGTGGTCGGTTTGGAGACTAAGCGCACGATATGTGGATCGGTCACATTGCCTTGGCTAGAGGACTTCATAGAATCGAGATAACAAGCGGGGGATGACTCTGAGTGTGTGGTCTCGGGGGTTAACGGTGTGATGTGGAGGCGGACAATTCCAATGTTCTCTCTTCCCTCTGATTGATATGTTTCCATATCCCCCAGTCGATTATGCTTTTTTCTTCCCCGTCGTGCGCCCGCACTTGTATGCTCACCGTCGAAAGAGAAAGGTAGGTACTATATGTAGGTAGTGGAAGGGTGCGAACAAGAGGTATGTATGAAACCGAAGTATGCCTTAGGTAAGTAAAGTAGGAGGTTTTTTTCTGTTCTTTCTTTTGTGTTTGTTAGAGAGTAGGAGATGCGATGTGAAATAGGCTTTGACAGAGGGTACGCGCCAGTGGAATTATATCGTGGTCGGAGGCGAGAAAGAGCGTAGGTGTGTAGGATTATTCTACTTTTAGAACTGCGTCTGTGCCTTTCTTGAGATCCGGTGGTTTAGAGAGGAAAGGTGATTAAGACATACTACTGGTACTCTTCTGCGGGATGAAGGAGAGGGATATGCAGAATACGGCCGAGCAAGCTTAGCTTAATTACATCCTCTCGATATACAAATAGCGAAAATTATACTGTTCGGTAGGTATTGTATTGTATCAGTATGAGCCTTCGGCTACACCTATAAGCGTGGGGAAATTGTTCCTAGAATAGATGTTGTGGAGAGATGGTGGTGATTATGATGGTGATGACTACGATGGAGGAGGGGTTCTGGTAGATATCTAATTCCCTAGGATCTTTGAAAGGGTCAGGAGGGGCATTTGCAGTATGATACCGTGCCATAGTGTATCAAGAATTCGCGGGGCATGGGTGTGGGTCTATCATACGGTACTGTACACACCTGTGCCGAGGTATATATCTCATGCCTCAATCTCACCTGTGTTAGCTTCCCAGGCGGCCTATCGAAGAAAAAATCTAGGGTTTTTGAAATAACTTACCAGGCGAAATAGGTGATATTTTTAATCGGATCCCAAAGCCCCCAATTTTCGCTACGGGATATCTTCAAGTGTCCCAGGGAGGGCAAGCAGATATACTTTGTTGGAGCTGAAATTAAGATACAAAGTGGTATGACATGAGTGTTCACTACTTGGTTTTGTGAAGTTTGCAAATATCAAAGTAACTAAAAAACCTTTCTGCTGACCTTTCCAGCAATTCCTTCGAAAGCCAGAGTGAGCGCTCCTGTAGGATCAGATACTATTGTGGGCTTCCCCCGGTCAGCATCCTACGGAGGCGTCTAAAGGAACGTCTCCGAGAAGTTCTATGCCATGTTTCTTGCACTTTCTCTCGACACTATATGCTCCGAAAATGCGAGTAGCATGCTGGCAGTCGGGACATGTGAATATTCCCACGTTCCGCACCATTCCCAATAGCCGGACGAAGGAAGTTGGAGAACAAGATTTTGGGATGAGGGCCGCCATATGGCTCAGATGTGGATGGGAGATCCCTCAGGGAAGGAACTCACCAGGATGTTCACCTTCTTGAACATGGTAATTCCCTTGACTGCGGCGATGAGAGCTATATCCTGAGGTGTTGAAACACTTAAAGCTCCTGCTTGCTAGAATTAGCATACCTCATGCACGCATCCTACTTTGTGAACCCAATTAGCAACACCCTTTTTATATATGCGTCATGAGAGTCCGGATGAGCATTATTCTCCCGCAAAAAAAGTACTAATCTTGAGCTTTCACGTGGGCGGTGATATGCAATTCGATTTAAGTGCAAGAGGAATGAAATTCATACACATTGTCTCCTAGGACCTGCTGAGTGATGCTGCTAATCTGGACACCACCAGTCACGGTTCCTAGTGGGAGATCAAGGACCAAAACATCGAGCCCATCCCACTTGACCTCGTTCAGCATCTGATTCATTGCCTTCATGACTATCAAGCCCCTCCGGGCCCCTGGTGCTTCTTTAACGACGAGATACCCCATGCACAAGGATTTAACGCTACAGTTACTTAGCGCAATTAACTGATTATCCATAAGATCAATAAAACACCTTTGTGGAGGGAGGGCCAGGCGCGTTGTATGAGGAACACCTGCGGGGATAAAGCCCGGGTTCACCCTATAGGTTTAATAATTTAGGTCTGGAAGGACCGAATATGTCTGTGTCTAATATTCCTGTCCGCTTGTCTTGCCTCCCCAGCGCGGGTGCCGGATTGACTTAATGGGCGGAGGGGAAAAAGTAATAGTGTAGGCTACCCCTTCTAGCGAGGGATGACCGGATCGTACCCGCAGTAGCGGATTTTCCCACACCACCTTGAGGAAACTGCTAGGACCCTGGAGACGCCTTTTATGGGTCTCTTTGTTGGAAGACTTCGCAGAATCTGTGGAATTTGCGGTGGAGATCCTGACCGGGGAAGGCCCTGGGGGGAGCGCAGTAGGTGACCAGTTAGATTGTGTGCTCCTAGAGGGTGATAAAGAACATCAGCAGAGAGTAACAGTATAGGTAGGGGGTACTAACGGGTTTTCGTGGGACAGTGACCTAAACGTAGTGAATAGTCTTTTAAAACCCCTTTTTAGTGGTGGTTGAGTGGACGGGGGTTGGAGCATGCAGTCCTCGAGAGTAATGTTATGCAGCTCTTGGAAGGTTAATCGTGTTTTCTTGCGAGTCTAATGGTTGTGCGTGGGAGAAGGATAGTGGCGGGGAATACCTCGCGCAAGAACATGTTGCCGTAATTGTTGTAAGATGGATCAATGATGATGACATATGGACATTGTAGTAACTAGAGAGGGGCGCTCTATGGGGCGATGGATAGGATCACGACCAGAGCTGTGCTCTGGTGTTGCCGAATTGGTGTGAGGCTATGCATCACGTGATTACAAACAAATGTCTTGGCATGGTGCTTGAGGGAGTTCACTTTCCCTCCATTCTTCTCTCCTGACGTTGACACCACCCGCTACCCCCTCGTTCTTCCTCCCCTTTAACCCCCCACCATACGATCATGCGGGCGATCCTTTGATATCAAAACTAAGAAAGTCGCCCACTAGCATAGATCTACGTCTTTCTCTGGCTCGAGCCTTTTTCTCCTCCCCACCCCTGCAACCCTCCAAACCATTGTGTCCATAAGCCTTTCTTTTCCTCTTAGACTTTTTTCTCTCCTTAGGCTTTCCACCCCGCCATCACCTTAGGAAATTCTTGAAACCTGCTATCAAATTATCATCGAAAATCAACCTGTCTGCCCAGGATAAAGTCTCGCTCGACAGGCTAACAGAAGAGCAAATACTACCCAACGAGACCCAACTGCCTCTTAAGCTGGCTCGATACCCCATCGTGAAAACAGCAATCCTTCTCAGGAGCTTTGGACTCAGGAGCCAGAGATTACTGGGCTGCCGGAGATAGTGGATTGCAAGAGCTCTTGTGATATTACCGACGGTATAATTAAATGACTCGCTCGCTTTGATATGATACAGTACTAATATTTTGGATACCTAGTCCGAGCAAAAGCCCGCCACATCCTGTTTTGCCCATTGGCCGGTGGATTTAGAGTCATGTCCAACGAGCTCGATCCGCACCACCTGGTGGCACTAATGAGCCACAGTTTTGCTGACACGCAAGCCGGGTCTTCTCGGCGGTTGGACACTTCATCTCACAGCTTCGAACACGGCATTGTGGATAACCAGGCGACAAACATTCGCACCTTTCCCATCCTGGATGCCATTGCCAATATATCTGTTTCTCGGGAGAGACACCAGGTCATCGCAGTAGCCCTACAACTGGACCCTCGGAAAGAAGAAATTTGCCTAACAATCGCCGAGAACCAAAGTGTTGCGAAGACTCTACTCGCTCATCTCCGAAATGTTTGGAGAAATTTGCAAACCCTATCCAATGAGTATGCAAAGCATAGGGATAGGGGATCGGACAAGCCCTCCTACCAGCTGCATTCACCAGACATGCCCATGCATGTGGCTCGCCCTTTGAAGATACAGATATTTCGCGACATATATCTGTTCGCTTTAGACAAGCAAATGAAGCGGGTAATAAAGTGGTTTCAGAAGCTTGGCAACTTCATGAAGGCATTGGTTAGACGCCGTGGGCTCCTGCAAGGGTTTGAATTGAATCTATTCAACGCTATGGTTGCATTGTTGGCGGCACTGGAGCTGGTTTACAAGCTTGATAATAATCCACAAAGCCAGCTTGAAGAGGAAGAATGGGCAATGCTATATCTCCAAAGCATGAAGGCCAACGAGGATGTAAGAGTTGTGCTCGCTGCTAGAGATGGGACTGGCTGCGAGGATTTGACCGCAGAGCTAAAAGGTATGTCTCTTTTGCTCCCCATCATTTGAGTACTCGAGTACCATAAAATCTCACGTTTTGCTATCTCTGGTGGGCCACTAATCTCCGGATTTGTAGACAAAACACCTTGAGAAGGCATAGTGTTTACCTAACGCAGCATAGCTTGAGCAGACTGGGGCGGTTTGATCTCCCTGACTGGTGGCGTAATTTCATTTGCCTCCTTCCCCAGCTAAGTTATACCACGGGTGGTATACACTATTCCTTCTCAGGTATTTGGTCTCTGAATCCAGGGATTAGTGGCCTACCGTACATCGCGAATCGCAACAGATTCTATGGTACTGGTACTACATACTTTCTGTTTTAGTCTTTAACCAAACTTCGCTTCTCAACTAGATGATTGTCCCTGGCCCTTCAATCTTCGACGTGCCCTTGTGAAACTAACTTCTCTACCCCAGCATATTGAATCACTATTTGGATTTGCTAATTCGCCACGCCTCCGGCCCGCCTGGCTATACCGTATAACTATTATTGGTGTACCAAGACGGACTCGTACTGTACAATTACCTTCATCGAAGGAGGAGTGGAAGCGCTTCTTGGTAAACGCATGTCAACGGAGCTACAACTGGCAGGAGCGGGAAGCAAGGAGGCTTTCGGGAAAGTTTTGGCCAGGGAAATACAAGTGCGCAGTCCACTCCGAATGCAAACTTATTCATTACCTCGAAATTACACACAAGAATCAATGGGACAATGTCCCGCCATTTTCCTACATTGGGGTCTCTAAGCTCAGCTGCCCTGCCTGCCGCATCTGGATAAAAGCCTTCAATAAACTGGGCGGACGGCAGTTTTATACTAGAGGTGCGCATGGGAAATGGAACTGGCCTTGGGGGATGCCCAAGATGGAGGGGCCTTTGAGTGAGATTGTGGCAAAAAAGATTTTAAAAGAATACATCGTGCATGAGAGGGCAAGTGGCAGTCTGAGATCCCAATTGGAGAGCCCTGGTACATCACAAGCTGGGGCCCGGCATGGTTTAGATGATGACCAGCGGGAAGAAGCCATGGCCGACACCGCATTACTACAGCAAGAGTTCGGAGGTGACAGCTTGTTGCTGCTTGACTCTAAATTTCCGGATAGGTGATGAGGTGGTATCGAGGGGATTGAACGGGCTAAGAGATACTTGAGAGGGGTGCTGGGACAGAATGCATGGATAGCATTTTATAAGAGGAGGTCGCTTGTGTTTGGGCTGTTCGTTGCGGCTACCTTTTCGTTCACCCCCCCCCCCCTCTCTCATACCGGTATTTGGGTAGGTTAGGGAGATGCTAAAAAATAATAATTCTACTTCCTTGCTTTTATGGGTGGGACTTGTGCTTCTTAGTATGTTAACCTGCCATTGTTGGCATTCATGTCTTTTTCTCCTCAGTTGTTGTTACTTTGAGGGTCGGTTTCACGCGTATCAGCTGTAGTGCAAATTCGACTAAGCAATATTTGATCTGGCACGTATATTGGTACCAGTGTAGCATGCCATCCCAAGAGAGCTGTCGTCAGTCTTTCAGACCCATGCCTCACTTATCGAACGGACTCCTCCCTCAAAAACCCCTCCATTCTTCCTTGCACTTCTCGCTCCTTCCACTGGCTCTACCCCTATCCGGAACATAAATATCCAAAATAATAACTTCACTCCTTCCTACTGCCGTACAGTGCTTCCATCTGGCTCCTATTTTCCCCTGTTCAGCACCCCCGGCAGGAATAAGGGGTGGGAAAGAGTAATCCGCCGATCCATTTCCTGAGAGCTCCCACCTTGCCTTCTCAACCTGGTTCTATAGTTGCTGACCGGCAACCGTCTCGCACACCGCAGCCTTACTGGAGGAGACCCCTCCCGTCCCCAAGGGTGCAGCATGTCCCCTCCCCAGGCGGAGCCCCATACCTTCCTTCAACAGCTCTCACCCCAAACGCATCCCGAGCAATTTCTCCGCTTCCGCGAAAGCCCAGCTATGGGGGGTCGGAATCGGATACAGAAGCCGAAGATGAGCTTGCGCGAAAGCTTCCGGCACCAGCGGAAGAGGGGAGCCACACATCATCGAGAAGAGGAGGTTTTACGGGAAAGAAGATGATACTGTTGATGGCTACGAAGACGAGAGAGGCAGACTGCGACAGACACTGCCCGGTGGTGGATGCGAACTAGGATGAGAGAAGAAAAGAAAACCAAGCGGGATTGTCTTTGTGCGCCGTGGTATTGAAATCGGTTTAATGAGAGCATTAGTTAGTATTGTCCTTTTCAGTAAAGAAGGCAAGATCTAGAAAGAAGTGAGTATACAGAAATAAGGTAAATCGAACTTGAGCCAGCGGTTGGATTCAACGACTACCGGAGGAGCTTTTTTCCTTTTTTATTTTGTTGCTAACCTGGGGATCTAGAGTTCGCTGCATGGGCTACTGTGCTTTTTACAACTTTGGCCTCTTACCCACTTCTAATCTTGCTCGGTGGCGACCAACTCGTGCTTCCGAGATTTCTTGATCCATCGCCGCTTCTATCCTATCGTTTTTCTGATAATGGTTGCTCTTTCAATGACTCAGGAGAGCACAAGGAGCAAAACCCCGTACGTTGTCTCAATTTTTATCCTGAGTCTCTCATCTGTGCCGCCAACTCTTATACCGAGGTGGGATCTTCGCTGGGTACTGTCCCTACTCCCCCTCGTCATCCCGGCGCATTTCCCCCAGCAGCTAAACTTTGAACCTAACTCCGATGCGCTCTCATTTCTCCCGCCACTTCACTTTGGATTAAGCTCAGTCCTGACCTATCTTTTACATCCCTCGTTGACCTCAACCGAGCCCAGAATGATTGCAACGGCGTTGATCAATCTTTTGGTTTATGCATCATCACCCCAAGCCATTATTCTGCAAGCTGTTCTCTGGGGCGGGGGTCTGGGCATCTTAATTATCTGCGAAGACGTTACCAAGTGGAACGTTAATCTTGCACGTGCATCTTCCCACAAACTACGCCGCGCTGGATATGCCATTATCAACATCGGAGGATGGAAAAAACTCACCTCGTTAAGAGCGAAGGGATAAGCAGGTGATAACGAAGGGGAGCTGCTAGCGATAACCTCAAAGGCCTCCAAGTCTGCAAGGCCAAAGTCCGTTAGTCAAAATATTTTATACCTCCCTCACCCGCGAGCAAGCTAGGAAGCGGAAACTTGCATAGAACCAAATGTAGCTGGAGAGGCGGAAAAAGTATAAATTTAGTGCAAAACGAGTCAAACCGGGTCCTCTAAACAGGCCAAACGGGATCTTCAACTAGTCAACCAAAACTGGGAATATTTTCAGAAAAAAAGCCATACAGAGAAAGCAATTTGAAAGGAGAGGAGGGCAGTGATTTTTTTTATATAATTAAGCGGTGTATGTAAAAGTAGTTCAAGATTAAAAAGTGAAAGTTTTGGTGGGAGTGAAACTAGTGATAGAATCTACCCAGTATCAGACTCAAATATACTGTGAAGGAGGAATGGCTACGACATGGTGATAACAGACAAAAAAAGAGACCATGAGCACAAGACTTAAGGATATTATCAAAGCACATATGGGGGAGCATGGCAGAAGTGGTGGTTACCAATGTTAATAACAATAATGCCTATTAATGCTTGGATAGTACCGTAGAATCTTGAATAATTGAATAATGTGCTATGGAGTCGAGAATTCCCTACCTCGGAAAAGGGGTGAAAATTGCGGCAAAAAAAGAGCTGCTCAGCCCCTCTGGGAGTCATAAAAAAACAAAAAAACACCAGACCTTACCAGAGAAGGCAACTCCAACGACATAGCACATTGTTCAATTATTCGAGATTCTACGGTAGTCTAAAGTGTGGGACTTTGGTTCTGGCTGGATGTCACCTGGCAGCCACGGATAGTCTACACCAATTGTGCTTTGGGGGGTTTGGCGTCCCGGGCTCGCGGGATTGGTATTTCTTTTTTCTCTCGCTATGAGGGAGTTGGGCTTATTAGGGGATCGGTCGGAGTTTATTATTTTGGATAGTGCACCGGCAATGACCATAATAGTTAGAGTTCGCTACTGTATGCACTATGATACTTATTTTCTGTTGATAGTAATGGTTGGAATGCATACATATAATAATATTAGACTGGGTGCCTTCCTTATCTATGTTGGAGGAGGTCGACAAGCGCGCTGCCGCTAATTGTAATGGCAATGGCATCACAGCACAGAGAAGCACTGCAGAACTCGTACAGTAACTGTAGATTCTATTCGAGGACGGTGCATGGAATTTAACCAAGGAGCGGTACCGGTACCTCGTTGACCACTCAAACTATGTCCGAAAAGCAATGATAGATCTATCCCATCGGGTGAGTATATTAAACCACTATACTACCAAAGATAGATCTTACTGTAAGACGGATCAATGATGATGGCATGCATGGGTGATGGATATAGGATCACGACCACCTTCTGTGTTTTCGTGGTTGCCAAATTGGTGTGAGGCTCTGCATCACGTGATTACACAAAAGTGTCTCGGCACGGTGCTTGAGGGAGTTCACTCCCTTTCGGTCTTCAACCATCCCCTCATTCTTCTCTGACACCACCGCCGCCCTCTAGTTCTTCCTCCCCCTTTTCTCTTGCATAGATCTACGTCTTTCTCTGTCTCGAGCCTCTTCTCTGTCTCGAACCGCTTCTCTTTGCCCCCACTTCTGCAACACCCTAGACCATTGTGTCTCTGAGCCCCTCCTTCTTTGACCTTTTTGTCTCCTTAAGCTTTTCGGTCCTGCCACTACCGTACAAAATACTTGAAATCTGCTAGCAGATTATCCTTTCTCTATCCTTCTCATTTCTGGTGAACTACGTCTTTATTCCTCTCGACCCTCTTGCCTCCTCGCTACCCCTGCAATCCTCCAAACCCCTGTGTCTGCAAGCCTTTCCTTTCCTCTTAGTCTTTCCTCTCTCCTTAGGCTTTTCACCCCTGCCATCACCGTAGGAAACTCTTGAAACTTGCTATCAGATTCTTAGCCGTAATTAGCCTGTCTGCCGACCATAATGTCTTGTTTGACAGACTAACAGAATAGCAGGTACCAGCCAACGAGGCCCAACCCGTGTTGTGGGCTGACCCGATACCACATTGTGAAAAAAGCAATCCTTCTCAGGAACCTCCGACTCAGGATACGGATATTATTGAGCTGCCCGAGAGAGTGGATTGCAAGAGCTCTTGTAATATTATCGACGGTATAATTAAAAGACTCGCTCGCTTTGATATAATACACTACTAATATTTTGGATACCTAGTCCGAGCAAAAGCCCACCACACCTTGTTTTCCCCTTTCGCTGGTGGATTTGGGACCATGTCCAACGAACTCGATCCACACCACCTGGTGGCACTAATGAGCCACATTTTCGGGGACAAGCAAGCCGGGTCTTCTCGGCGGTTGGACATTTCATCTCTCAGCTTCAAACACGGCATTGTCGATAACCAACCAACAAACGTTCGCACCCTTCCCATCCTGGATGCCATTGCCAATATATCTGTTTCTCGGGCGAGACACCAGGTCATCGCAGTAGCCCTACAACTGGACCATCAAAAAGAAGAAATTTGCCTAACAATTGCCGAGAACCAAGATGTTAGGAAGGGTCTACCCAATCATCTCCGCAATATTTGGAGAAATTTGCAAACCCTATCCAATGAGTATGCGAGCCAGAGGGGACCGGACAAGCCTGAGTACCAGCTGGAGACACCACCCATGCCGGTGGGTGTGGCTCTTACTTTGAAGAAACAGATATTTCGCGATATCTACTTGTACTCTCTAGAAAAGCAGATGAGGCGAATCAAGAAGTGGTTTCACGAACTTGGCATTTTCGTGAAGGCGTTGGTTAGGCGCCGTGGGTTCTCCAACTTGCAAGGGTTTGAAGTGAATCTGTACAACGCTGTGCTTGCGTTGTTGAGGGCAATGGAGCCAGTTTTCAAGCTTCGTGATAATTCATCAAGCCAACTTACAAATGCGGAATGGGCAAAGGTATATAACCCAAGCATGAAGGCTAACGAGGATGTAAGAGTTGTGCTCGATGCTAGGGATGGGACTGGGTGCGAGGTTTTGGCTGAGGAGCTAAAAGGTATGCCTTTTCTGCTCCCCATTACGTGAGTACTGATGGTAGGGGTAAAGTATTGGAACAGACAGGGGGGCAAACTTGAATGTCTGTCCTAGGACCAAAAAAAATGAGGGGTTATTTTCCTTAGGTATCTTAGGATTAGAATGAAGGAAACTTTGTATTGGCCATCTTGACCCCAGTTTGTTCCAATACTTTATCTGGGCCACGAGTACCGTACTGCAGGCTTTCTATTCCAGTCTTTACTCTAACTTCACTTCTCTGCTAGATGATCACGAAGACCCCTTCAATCTTCGACGCGCCCTGGTGACACTAACTTCCCTACCCCACCATATTGAATCGCTATTTGGATTTGCTCATTCTCCACGCCTCCGCCCTGCCTTCCTATACCACCTGTCCGTTATTAGTGTCCGAAGGCGGCTTCGTAATATACAATTACCTCCATCGCAGGAGGAGTGGAACACCCTCTTGGTAACTGCATGTCAACTGAACTACAACTGGTAGAATGACGAAGCGAAACAGCTCTTCAAAACGTTTGGGTCAAGGAAATACAAGTGCGCAGTCCACTGTGAATGCAAACATATTCATTATCTCCAAACTACACACAAGAATCAATGGGACAATGTCCCCCCATTTCCCTACATTGGGGTCTCTAAGCTCAGCTGCCCTGCCTGCCGCATCTGGATAAAAGCCTTCAATAAACTGGGCGGACGGCAGTTTTATACTAGAGGTGCGCATGGGAAATGGTACTGGCCTTGGGGGATGCCCAACATGGAGGGACCTTTGCGTGAGGTTGTGGCAAAAAAGGTTTTGAAAGAATACATTGCACATAAGACCGCAAGTGGCCTTCTGAGATCGCAATCTGAAAGCAGTGGAGCGTCCCCGGCTGGGGCCCAGCATGGTTTAGATGATGACCAGCGGGAAGAAGCTGTGGCCAACACTGCGTTACTACAGCAAGAGTTTGGAGGTGACAGCTTGTTGCTTCTTGACTCTAAATTTCCGGATAGGTGATGAGGTAGTATCAAGAGGATTAAATGGGCGGAGAGATATTTGAGAGGGGTGCTGGGATAGTAGTATGATATGGATAGCATATTATAAGAAGAGGTCGCTTGTGTTTGGGCTATTCATCGTGCCTACCTGTTCGTTCACCCCCCCCCCTCCCATACCAGTATTTGGGTAGGTGGAGTTTTTTCTAAAAAAATAATTTTTCCGCTTTCCCACCCTTGTGGGTGACACTTATGCTTGTTATTTGTGGTAGAAGGCACATAGAATCTGGCTATTGACTTGTCTGCGCGTTCTATCACCTGATTTATAAATTTAGTACCTTCTCATTTTCTACTATTGTCTGGCATCCAGGGCCGACCCTCTTTGTTCACTTTTTTTCCCTCTTATTCAAAATGACTACTTTTCATCCATCGCCTGCATTCCCCTTGAACTTAATAAAATAATTATTATGTTCATAGTTTTCTTCTTACTTGCTTTCTCATCATTTCTATGCTCTTATCTTCTTTGCTACATTAACCCACCATAGTTGCTCTTCAGGTCTTTTTCTCCTCATCTGTTGTTACTTTGAGGGTCGGTTTCATGCGTCACAATGTTCTATTTGTACCGCTGTTAAACAAATTCAACTAAGAAATATCTGATCTGGCATAAACCTCGTGCTACATGTTTACAATTTGTGGAGTAGAAAACAGAAGTTCTACAAGTTTTCAGCACCAAGAACATAAACAGCGCTTAGAGTTAGAACAGAGCAAGTTCCCCTTCTGAAAACTTAGAAAAAATTGCAAAGTATTTACTTCTATCCCTTCCCCCAATACTATAGAAAATGGTAAAATTACACATATCTATCACTCAATCCCCATTCCCTCCGTTATGATCGCATAAGCACATACCACGGTTCCGCTGATAACGATTATATTCTGATATCATAGCTATAACTAACAAGAATGATTCAGACTTAATCAGACCCTCTCTTCCCCTCATGGAAGCCCTTACCGACATTCATGGGCCTGCCAATGCCAATGATCCCAGTGCACGTGTTAGGATGAGGGATGGTAGGGGGAGGTAGAGGGCGAGGAGGATGGCGGGTTAGTATAATGCGTAGAAAACGAGGATGCCCTTGCCTATGGCGTATCTGGTTGCTGGCCGGAAGGAGATTGAAGAGGGAGGGGGACAGTTTGGGTATGTGTCCATGAATTAATTTGCCAGCGCGTTGAACGAGAAATAGATCTTGTGTGAGAGGGAGTCCGTGGCCATTGGGGTGTCCTAGTGAAGGAGTGAGCTCGGGCGCCGGATGGATAGATCCTCTAGGTAATTTTCCACCGCTGCGGTGATTTCCTTGTAGTGTGCGCAGGGCACGATCTAGTCTGGGCTATTCCGGTAGAATTCTAGGTGCTGTGGAGCGAGGGCTGAGTGGCGGAAGTGGTAGTTTGCTTTTTCCGTTCCATGACTTTCTGCGTCCCGATGGAGATCTGCTGCCTGCTGCCTGATTTTGGACCCAATTGGAGCTGGGCCGTTTTACAGGGAGAGGGCTTCGTCCAAAATGGTGTATCGCTCCTGATTCTCGCCGGCATAGTTGTAACTACTGTCCTCCAGTCAGTGCCAGCTGTAGCTTGCTGCGCCAGTATGCGCGGGGGCAGATGCGGATGAAACAGGCGTAGGAGAAATCCGCTTCTGATACTAGGTTCTATTAAGGGTGAGTGATGGGCTGTGATAAGGAAAGGGAGGGGAAGAACTTGACTGTCGGAAATTACGTTGTAGAAATTGCCTCGCTAGGATAATGTCATTCCGGCGGGTTTTCTGGATTCTCATCGCTTGCTCGTCTGTACCGGCACTCAACAGGTCCTTCAAGCCGAGAGGAAGCCGCCTGCCTTTCAAAACATCGACCCGTGCCACCGGTTTATAGACTCAACGCCCAATATGTGGATCTGTCATATTGTCTTAGTTAGCGGACTTCATAAAATTGAGATAACAAGCGGGGGATGAGTGCCGCGATTGACGATTAGAAGACATCATACAAAGAGCGTTCCGGCACCAGCCAATACCATCGCCGCCTTATAATCAAACCAGCACAAACCTCAATTGACCAATTTGCGTGGTGAATACCAGGGGAGCGGCTCAAACCAGAATTCTGTGAGAAAATGCAGCATCCAGTCATCGTGCAAGGTTGCCTTGGTTGCCAAGTCGGTTAGCGAACGACAGGCGCGGTAACTGCCCGCTGGCGAATCAATCATGGCTCCCCGCTTCCGAACCCTCTTTTCCTTAACCCTTCATGGCACAAGCGCCGCGTTAAAGGCGGAACAATAGAGGATGCAAGAAGGGGTTAGAAAGTTATGAACCTCATTGGCCTATCCATGGATTGTCACTCGATAATTGTGTTCTTTTTTGTGTCGCCGCCGTGCGTCATAGCGCATGAACAGTAATTGATCTTGCGGCAGGTTACTACTTTATTACAACGGGCTCCAGGTATTCCAGTTCTGCGGGGGAGGGGTAGGGGACTCCACAGCGAAGCCGCAATGTGGACTTGCTTGTGCGAAGACAAACTCCGGTGTGGTATTCTATTCCGCTGACTTAAGTTTACCAGGTGCTAGAAGTCTTCATTATCCCGAAGCGTTTGCCAGGGGTGTGATACCGTACCCAGGCTGCTCATGCATTGATGCATATCAACACGTCCGCATGACACCCAATGTAAATCTTACCAAGAACTATTGTAACCACGTCCAATACTACAATCGGGGCCACAACCCGGGAATGCATAGCGTCTAGAGTCTAACTGCGCGGCTCGAAGATGTCGGGTGTAAACATGTTTCATTTTCTATCACTCGTTATGTATGTCTAGCTCGGGCAAAAGCATAAGTGGGCTAAGCGAGCTCTGGCGCTACCAGAAAATAATCCAGAGCTACTTATCTACAGCTCTTTGACAAGGCAGATATCAGTACTTGTTCGTGCAGACCTCGGAGAGGCATAGTGACTTGGTTGGGGCTGCATCTAGCCGTGCTTATGTGCATCCGGGTCCTAGGCGTACGTGGGCCGACTATGACAATTGTACGATCACCACCGATAACCAGCTTTCGCGGCTAGTTACTTATTTTAGTGGACAGTGCGATCGAAGCTTCGTAGCACGTTGGATCCCGTGGAAGATATGATCTGTAACTGACTTAAATTGTAGGCTAAGGTTTGCGATCGGCATTCATCCCTCGAATTGTGGGCTTCTGAGCCTTTAAATATTCGTCAATGCTCAAAGCACGTTCCCTAGTCTGTCTTGCTGGACAGTAGATTAGGCTATTAGAGCCTGGAGAATAAGCGCCGCTAATACCCTCTCTCTTCCCACGTCGTGTGTAGGTTAAGGTTTTAGACTACCGCTACAATGCTTGGGTGGAGATCAGGTGCCCAGAGCGGGCAACCGATGGCTGGGCTCGCAATGGTCGACCGGGCACCACAATAAAAACAGAAAAAGAAAACCCCCTACTACTAGGTACTGCTTTAATTTTTCAGATTCTTTTTAAGCACCACCAGAGTTGTTCTCTGCGCTGTTCGGTTGGCTGTTGGCGGTTGCTTCTGGAAATCTAATCTCACCTACCCACCCAGAAAGCGACAGGCTGAGAGATTAATACAGTGTTATACTTGGAGTAGCGGGTAATCGGTTAGTGGATTGTGTCATTGGGACGGTGTTGGGCTGCCTGCTGGAAGTATTCTTAGGCCATCCGGTTTCAAAAATGCGCCTGTTGGTCACTGCAGAGTGAGTGGAATTGTGATGCGATATCGGGCTGCTTGCGATACGTGGATTTTCCCCTTCTGAGGGCAGGGTCGCCTGTGGTGTTTTTTTGTTTTTTTCCTGTAATAACCTGTGGGGAACCTGGGTATGGTATCACACCTTTGGCAAACGCTTCTAGATAATTAAGACTTCTAGCACCCAGTAAACTTAAGTTCGTGGAATAGAATACCATACCAGAGTATGTCTTTGTACAAGTAACTCGAGATTTCGGCTAGGGCGGAGAGTCCCATACCCCCCCGCTCGCAGAACGGGGATGCCTGGAGCCCGTTGTGATCCCGGTATTCGTGCTCCATCAGGCATAGCGAGGACACAAAAAAGAACACAATTATCGAGTAACAACCCATGGGTAGGCCAATGAGGTTCATAACTTTCTAAACCCTTCTTGCATCCTCTACGAGTATTTTTCAGTCGTTGACGCGGCGCTTGTGCCATGAAGGGTTAAGGAAAAACAGGTTCGGAAGCAAGGAGCCAAGATCGATTCTCCACAACTCGCCAAGGCGCAACAAGCTGGCAAGTGAACCTTCCTCGATGACTGGTGGGTTGTCGCTTGGGTTGGCGCGACCTGGGTGAGGGGGGACTTTTGAATTGTACTTAGTGGAAAATGGTACCAACGTCTAGTATGCTAGCTGGGTGCTGGATTTTCCCATAGAGAATTCTGGTTTGAGCGGCTCCCCTAGTATTCAGAACTCAAATTGGTCAATTGGGTTTTAGGATGGGTTAATTTGTGGGGGCGATGGAATTAGTTTGTGCCGGAACACTGTTTGTATCATTATTTCTATTTGTCGATCCTCGTACTCATTCCCCTCTTTTTGTCTCGATATTATGTCCGCCAGCTGACATATCCACATATCGAGCATTTATACACAGATGGCTGCGGTCGATATTTTGAAAAGCTTCCAACTTCCTCTCGGCCTGAAAACGCCGTTAAGTGCAAGTGGAGGCGAACAAGGGATGAGAATCCAGCAAGCCAGCCGGAATGACATTATCCTCGGTAGGCAATTCTAACACGTAATTTCTGACAAAGTCCAGGTCTTTTCCGGTTGGCATTCCCCATCACAACCCACCACCCACCCTTAAGAGAACTTAGTAGCAGAAGCCAATTTCTCCTACGACTTTTTCATTCGCATCTGCTCCCTCGCGCATGTTGACACAGGAAAAATACCACTGGCACGGACTGGAGGACAGTAGTTACAACTATGCCGGCGAGAATTAGGAATGATATTCCATCCCGGACGAAGTCTTCTAGTTATGGAACAGCCTAGCTTCGGTAGTGGAAGCAGCAGATCTCCATCGGGAGACGGAAAATTGTGGAATGGAAATAGCAGCCACTTCCGTCCCTCAGCCCTCGCTCTACGGCTCCTAGAGTTCTACCGGAATATCCCAGACTAGATTATACCCTGCGCACACTACAAGGAAATCACCTCAGCGGTGGTAAACTACATAGAAGATCTATCCACCCTGCGCCTGAGCTCTCACCCCCAATAGGACACCCCAATGACTCCCTCTCACAAGATCTATTTCTGACTCAACGCCCGGACAAATTACTTCACGGACAGTACAATACCCAAACTGTCCCCCTCCTCAATCTCCTTCTTGCCTGCAAAGACACGTGATATGCAAGGACATCCTCAGCTTTCGCCCAGTCTACTCACCCCCCTTCCTCCTCGCCCTCAACCTCCTCCTGCCACGTCTCATCCTAACACACGAACATAGGGCCATGAACCTCCGGAAAAAGAGGAAGGGCACCGGCGGCGGCACCGGCCCCTTCTTCGCAATCTCCTAATTTGACCTAGATGCCACGCACCAAACTAGCATCACGGATGAGGGCGACTGTGACCTGCTCACCATAATCACCAGCTACGAGAGGGGGCAGTGTAGAACGCCTAAGAAACATTGCCGGCCGCATCCTAGGGCGGAAGTTTGACCTAGAAAGGCCCGTCAACCCCCACCGCTAATTGAACCTGTGAGAACCCTCCTCTGAGGCCCAAGAGCACAACTGCCTCCAACAAAGGACCCCTCCCCTCACAGGGGAGAAAATGGAATACCTACATCCACACGGGATATTAAATGATCTTATGAAGGTAGCTCATGAAGCGAATCCCCATTACCATCCCCCCGGAGGGTAACTAATTTATTCTAGACTAGCGCCTCTAGCACACCCCACCCCGGGCTATCCTAGATCCTGTACAGATCCTGCATAGAAAATTAGCAGTCTACCTCTCCACCGAAGCACTACGCATCGCGGGAACCCTCCTCTATCCATTCATGCAGTGTAAGATGCAGGAGCTACTGGATGGGTGGGGCATGAGAGCGGATAAGAGCCGTTTTGAGAACGCGGGTGTGAGCAGGGATAGATAACATAGAGGGGTAGCTGGATAGAAGAAAGGGGAAGGGGTGGAGGATGGGGCGGAGAATAAGAGGGGGGTCTTGTTTCTGCTGCTGAATGGAGGGTTCGGTCATTATATTGTTAGACAATAGAGTTGGTGTGAGGCTCTGGTTCGAGTGATTGGTTGTGATGTGATGTGGGGGGTTTGTAACTTTACGCTGGGAGGTCTAAATAGACTGTGCGCAAAAAAACATGCCATCCTTGTATCACAACACAGCTACGGTACCAGTAGCCACCGCATCACTACTCACAAAGGCAACTCTCCCGGGGGGAAGAAAAAAAAGATCTTGTATTGCCAAAGATATCACCCGCCCAACTCCTCTCATTATGCAAAAACCCGATCAATCAAGAATACAGAGAAGCCATCAATGCCACCAGACAAACGCAAGTAAACTGAGTAACTGGACAAAAATGCGCAAGCTCCCAACTATCGAATAACTATCCTTCCTGCTTCTGCACATTATAAGCGCCTCTTTTGCCCCCCTCGCCCCATTTCCATTCCCACCGCCACCGCGGCATCTTCCACCACCCCTCCCGCTCCTTCCGCGCCTTGGGATATTGAGATTCGCCGGTGGAGGAACAGTTCTAGAGTGGCCAGCGGAGAACTGGGGCCTCTGCAATCTCACTTGTGAGCCACCATATGTCGGATGATTTGCTGTCCTGCCACCACCGCCACCACCTGCAGAGGATGAGTATCCCTGTAGACGACTGTTTTGCGTGGCTGCGGTGGAAAACTGTGATTCTAACAGTTCGATCAAATTCCGCCTGGAGCCAATCGGTTCCCTCCACCGTAGGACGAGTTTGCACCCTGGGAGTCACAGCCGTCGCCCCCTGTGGCAGCTGTGATAAAGCTGCCCACGTTTTGGGGCGGTATGGGGCAGGGGGTGTGCTTATCCCATGTAGAAGTGGCAGGAGGAGGCTTGGCTAATTCAATGGCTTTGGGTTCGAGGATTTTTTCGCGATCGGCAAGGTCCAGTACACCCGAGACCGGAAGTGCCATTCCTCGGAAAATTGGGATCACATGTCACTAAGACTTGTGCCCCTCATAAAGGTGTGGTCGAAAACTGCATTCGATGAGGCCTGTCTTGTTGTCGGGTCAGGACGACGACACTCCTTCTGGTGGCGATTGGAACTTTGCCGGAATCCTGAATATAGACGGCTCGATCACCCAGGTTGAACCACCGATTGAGTGATATGTGCTCCGCATCGCTAGGATTTATAAATACTTTGCGGGTGAGGCCCTTGGTGCTCCACGGCTTCAAGTCCTGCGATTTTGGCAACAATTTACTGGCAGCTGGCTCAATCTCTCACTGACATGGCCACTGTCAGGCTGCTGAGCCTCCATTGGCACCTTCTTGAGGCTTCTGCCCTGAATACCCTTGGAGCCATCCTGGATTTCATTAACCTTCGCCGTGCTCTCCCATTAGTCACAAAGATCCGTCTCGGAATAGCGATCTCCACGTTGGTTTCCCCGAATCGCCATGAACCGCTAACTGAACCTGGTGATATACTCTTGGACAATGTCCGTTGCCTTTTGCTCGAACTCCGATCCATTCTATCCGCGGCGAGAGTACCCCGACAGTTTGAGTTTCTTAGCCTGAAATTTCCCATTCAGCCATGGGTTAGGATAGTTATCGTCAACGACCTCTGTAAAACTTGTGATAGTCGTGCTAAGAATGAGCTGATTAAGTTTAAGCACAGTAGCAATGGCATATGTGAGTGTGCAACGACGGGTAAACAGCGCGGCTTTTATAACAATATCGCCACCAAGATCCGGCTCCCTCCCTTTCTGCACACAGTTAGCATCCATCTCATGCACCCAGCCGAAAAATATCCACCCACCACAGTAGATATCCAGGATATCGGAATCATGTTTAACCGCTCCCAAAGGCTTACCATAGTTAAATTCTGCGAGGAAAAAGGTACGAGAACCCTCGGGAAACTCTTCTGCGAATGGAATAGCAGATTGCTCAAAATTAACCTCCGGTGTGCACCAAAAACCTCTCCGACAACAGTTTGAGCAGCGTAGTCAGTTCCAACGCGTAGCCCGGACACATTCCTTGCCCATAGCCCCTTCACCTCTCCTCTTCAATCCCTCTCCCAGCAGTGACCACGGTTGTCCATTTAGTCTGAACTTCGTTAGTATTCCTCCGAGGTCCTCCTCGACTGCTCCTACCTGAGAGGTAAGCTTCTCCAGGAGGACAACGGAGGGGGCTAGGTGCGAGGCTGCGGGTGAGGATTCGGCGGACCCTTGGGGAGAAGATCTACAGTGGTTTAGGAAACGCAGGCAAGTTGTTTCGGCGCCGACGGTTTGCTTTCAAGTTTCCAGTTTCTGGATGTCCTTATATACGTTTTTCAGGCCGATGCCGGCGTGACAGCAACTATTTCAATTGGGTTAGCCGCTTCGGTACAGAGTATACTTGATGTAGAGAACGAACCCGAACACAAGATGAGACTCATTCGAATTCTTAAGGTACCTGCTAGTTACCTCTATGCTGGTAGACCAAATACTGTCCAATAATACATGCACCACCGTCGGCCTCTGCCAATAGATCCACAAACTTGAAAGGACAGAACTTGAAAATGTATATCCACAATGTAATACCAATCCAAGATAGCAAGTAACGGCAGCGTAAATGCTATAAACATACAGGAAGCATACTTTAGAAGCTCAAGCACCCCCTATCCAAGATACTAAACCAAATAATAACCGAAATATCAGCTCCGTTGTCACAGCTACTGCTAAAATCATTCCAAGAAGGAAAGCGCACTCACGGCAATTAATGACACTCATGAGGTAGTTCACCGTTGCTGTCCAGCATCTCATCATTGTTCTGGCGAAGGCGTTTTACATACTCAATGTCCCAGACTAACTCCCTGATACTTACGTAAAGGCAATGAAATTGTTCAGAGGACATCGAGGCGAGTATCGGGGCGCGTCTGTATTCAATGCAGGGACACTGGGAGTTGAATATGCGATCATATTCCTCGGACGGCTAGTAACTAGGTAGCCCAGTGTCCTAGTGTTCATCCAAGGCGCCCATGGTGTTTTGGGCTCAATTATATTCCTTGGAGGACTGTAAAATACGTAACCCAGTGTCCAGGTGTCCATCGGAGGTGCCCTTGGTGTTTGGGGAGCCACCGTATTCCTTGGAGGTTGGGGAACTCTGAATCCCATTGCCTAAGTGTTCAGACGAGGTACACTTGGTGTTTGTGACACGAACTCGAGCATTCGTCTGAGCTATAAAGCCTGTGCACACTAATCTTCCAATCAAACCCACCAAACCACACATAATACCAGCGAGTAGCATGGAAAGAATAGCTGAAGAATACGGCGACCCAGAGTTAGTAAATTAAACCTCAGAAACTCCAGGATTTCTCAAACAAACCAGGAATTGCTCCTCGCGTTGCGTACATCACGTATGACAAAGTGAGCGGTTGGTTGGTTGTTCCGTTATTTCCTCGGCAGCGTTGAACCAAACTGGGTTTAAGTATCCAATCTCACCCTCAGAGTTATTGTACGTAGCCTCTACATGTCAGCTGACTGGGGGGGGGGGGCTTTGTAACTATGAACCTCATTGACGAAGCAAGACTGTTTTTGGCTTCCCAAACACCTATTCCCTCCATGCTTGCTAACCCTGTTGTATTAGAGAGATGTAGGATGGAGTGCCGTAAAAACTCGAACACAATGCCGGTGTGCTCTGTCGTTGAAATTCCCCCCTCTGGGATAGCGGTAGGACAGTCGCAGCAAACTCACCCCTTGGCTGGGGCGAAAAAAAGAAATATACACCGTGCTTTACTACGCGAGGCAAATTGCAGCGATATAGCACACCGGGCTTGTATTCGGATTTTTACGATACCTCAGAGCAGATTGCCCTTACTCAAGTTGTTGAACCACATTTGGGAGCGGGACCAGGGGTGGCGGATGGATGAGTCATCCATGTTCAAAGGAGGGGGATCTGTCCATTCATATATACGCCCCTATAATAGCCTACAATCCTTATACTATCGCCCCTCACAGCCCACATGTTCTTAACCAGCCAAATTAAAGTGAACATGATTAAACCGTGCACTGCCCGTGATACCAAGAGTCCAGCTTCCCACAGCGCATCTACACTAGCACCTCTAACAAACAGGATGAAAAGAGAAAATAAAAAAACCCGATCTCGCACTATTCAACGCCTATTCACTTCCACAAGCACACCTTATCAGCGAATATACCCCACACCACTATATTCCATCTCAACCCCCTGCCTGACTTAAGCACATACCAATCTCAGAAGCCCTTCCCTAGTTAGCGACTTGCTTCATGAGGCGCTCTTGCAGCTGTAAGCTTCGGGCAAACATCTCCGCTATACCAGCGAACTTGGCCACACCTTGGACTTTGCCGCGGGGAATGTAGCCGATGTGCATCTTCCCGGCGAAAGGGGCCAGGTGCTGTTCGCATATTGTGAATATTTCAATGTTTTTCACTGCCACAGCTAGGGGCTAGCTCGGAGGTGGGTAGGTAGAGGAGGAGTGGTGAGCAGCCATTTCGTCATGGTCCTCTTGGAAAACAGCGTTATTGACGATTAGCTTAAGATTCTCTTCGTAGCCTTTCTTGAAGTATAGCATCGCTTTCGCATATCGGGAGGGTGTCTCTATAAGGCCCTCGCGGTCGGGGTCTTCCCCGATACATTCCAGTATAGTCCTGATCCTATACACACCCCATCAAGACATTAGGTATAGCTCTTTCCCCTCGAGCTTCAATTGATAGGGAAACTCACGCTCCAGACAAATTCTCAAGTCTTGCATCCTCCTCAGCTGGCGTAGCTTCCAACCTTTCCCTCGTACTCGAACCTGCAGCTCCCCATTAGCTCACACTCCGAACCTCCGCAAGCCTGTCCACCCAGGGGGACCGCATACTCGGCCACGACAACCTGTCATAATCAATGAACTGCCGCCTCAAAGCCTCCAACTCTGTGCGGGAGTGTGCATCGCCGAGGCTAGTGCGATGGACTCCCGCCTCCGCTGATTCGTGGTAGATTCGTTCGGCAGGATATCGTTTGCCGGTCCTCCGTTCTCACGGATCCGGAACACATGGTGATCAATTTGATTGGTTAGCTGGTCGGTGTTGTCGGTGGGGGAATTTTGGTTGTGGTAAGATTTAGTATGCGGGGGAAGCGTGAGCTGAGTGGAACGGCTTTCCGGAAATATCGGATGCAAAATTCCTGCTTTCTGATATTTTTTTTATTTGATTTTTTCCCTTCCCCAGCTTTTCGCAGTGCGCCACCCATAAGCTTATCCCCACATAGACTTTCTCTACTATGGCTACATGATCGCTCTTATCTAACCAGCCCCTGGTGGAACTTCCCCCCAGAGTTCCTAACCCCCACGATTCTTAGAAGGAATCCAGTATATAATAATAACAACATAACCTGCTAATACCTCTACGAGTGGTTTTTCCTTGTCCGGTGAATAGCAGCGGTCTTTATATTTCCCCCTGTTTTATCTCATTCTTGAACACTTTGGCTCACACGGCCTGCGTCAGGCGGAGCATTTCCGACATGTGGAAGGATAATGCAACTGACTTGAACATCGCAGACTCCGCAAACTAGAAATGGGCTCCTCTACGCTCGATGTCATCCCGGCTTCTGGGCCAATGCCTGCTACTCCCTCTTTTTCCCGTGACAGGAAGCACGAGGGTGAGAAAGTAGTTCTTGGATATTCTTTCGGCATAGGGGTGAGCACGTTCCCCTCTACTATTCCCCTTGGTATTCTCTGAGCCCTGGCTAACCTTCCATCTCACAGCCATACCCTCCATCTGTATTTGATTCCCCTCTGAAGCTCACTCCGGTCGTTGCTCTACCGTGCTCTTTCATTCCATTGAAATGAGTTGCCCGAACTCCCGCGTCTTTTTTCTCCTTTGCGAGTGATCTCCCGGTGCTGGATGTTCCCCGGGATATGCTGGTAGCTGAGGTCGAAGGAGAGAGAGAGTTGGCTGCCGTGGAGGGGGTCCAGGATAGGGTATACTCGTCAAAGCAACTGAAAATAAGGATGTGAGGAAAAAAGTGGCATTGGCTAGAAAGGTACCACTTGAACCTCCCAACTTGGTGGGGTTGGAGGGGGGCGGTTGAGTGGTGAATGGTAGTCTCACCTGAGTATTAGCGATTGCATGCCGAAATACTTACTACCATTGCCGGACCCTGTTCCCGCTTTGACTGCGGGTCCCCCCCCCGATTCCGAACTTCTTCGAGGTAATCAGGCATCGTTGTTGGTCTCTATCATCGTTTACCGTATGTATTGAATGCGGATGAAATTCTTGTTTAACAGACAAAATGTCGCCTACCACTTCTCATCGCCTCCCCGCACATGCCGGAAGGTAGCAGTTACATCTATGCCGGTGGGCGTAGGGGGTGGTACTCTTTCTCAGACTAGACCTTCTACCCATGGAACGGCCTAGATTCAGTAGTGGTTTAGGATCGGGTAGGAAGCAGCAACAGATCTCTATCGAGGCGCAGAAAGTAACGGAACAGACGGAACCGGCGAAAGAAAAACACTACTTCTCTAGCCCCTCAGCCCCCCAGCCTCCGCACTACCGCCACTAGAGCCCCCCCAGGCGTACCTAGACTAGATCCTGCCTGGGGCACGCCATAGAAGAAGCCATCGCAGCGGCGGAAACCTTCCTGGAGGATCTACCCATCCTGAGCCCGAGCTCCCGCCTCCACTAGGACACCCCAATGGTCCACGGACTCCCTCTTGTACAAGATCTATTTCTGGCTCAATGCGCCAACAAAATGCTTCACGGACACCACATACCCAGCCTGCCCCCCTCCCCCCACAATCTACTTCCGGCCTACAGACACACACAGGATAGGCAAGGGCATCCTCGGTTTCCCTGCAATCTACTCCCCGGTATTCCTCCTCGCCCTCAACCTCCCCCTGCCACGCCTCATCCTAACACATGCACACTGGGTCATGCAGCTCCGAAAAATGAGCAAGGGCACTAGCGGCGGCGCCAGCGCCTTCTTCGAGACTTTCAAATTTGACCCGGATGCCACGCCGCTTCTGCCTCACTCACCAAGGGGGGCTTCACCAAGGACGGCGACTGCAGCATACCCACGGTATTCATCAGCTACAAGCAGGGCAATGTAGATGGCCTTGGAAGCCTCACCAGCCCGCGTCGAAGTTAGACCTAGAAACAGTCGCCAAGCGCAGCGTCGAATTGAACCTGTGAGAACCCCCCCGGAAGGCCAAGAGCACATCAACCTCAGACAAAAGACCCCTCCCCTGACAGCGGAGAAAATGGTGCACCCACAGTTCTGCCATCGCCGCCACCGCCTGTCGTAATCGGTCCTCCCCAACCTCTTTTGAAGGCCATTATCTTGATAGGATACCAGAACTGAATTTCACGGTTAATTAAAGCAAGCAGTATATGCGCTTGTGGCGAGATCCCCACCGGGGGTGGAGGCGCCAGTATGGGTACTGGAGCGAACTGGGGATCCAGGACTAAAGTTCGTTAATAAGCGTCACCGTCATCTTACCGCTCCGACAGGGTAGTGCTTGGTATCGCATCTTAGGCTCATATTCGTTCTCTACACCAATAACCCTCTGCGCCGGAGCCGCTACACCAATTGAAATAGTGGCTGTCACCCCGACCTCTCCGGCCTGAAAACCCTATATAAGGCCATCCAGAAACTCGAAACTGGCAAGCAAACTGTCGGCGTCAAAACAACCTGCGTGCGTTTCCTAAACCACCGCACATCCTCCACCGGATCCCAAGGGTCGGCAGAATCCCCACCAGCAGCCGCGTACCCAGAGTAGTCGTTTGACCTCACGCACTCTCAGGAGTAGAGGGGCCAGCCGGTAACGGGTTACAAGTGGCGCGGGAATTGCGCCTGCTAAGGTGAAGGGCTATGGGCATGTAATGTGTCCTGGCTAAACGTTGGAACTGACTAACGCTGCCCAGACTGTTGTCACCGAGGTTTTTCGTGAATATCGGAGGTTAATTTTGAGAAATCTGTCATTCCTCTCGCTGAAGAGTTTCCCGCGGGTCCTCGTACCTTTTTCCTCCGAGAATCCAACTATGGCAAGCCTTTTCAAGCGGTTAAACATGGTTCCAATATCGTGGATATCTACTATCGTGGGTAGTTATGCTTCGGGTAGGTGCATGAGATGGATGCTAACGGTGTATATGAAAGGCCCTAGCCGAATCCCGGTAAAGATATTTTTACAAAAACCGCGCAGTTTACCCGTCACACACCGTCATATCCCCTTTCCCGCCTGCTTAAACTTAATCTGCTCGTTCTTTGCACAACATCAAGTTCTGCAGCAGCCGCTGACAATAACTCTCTTAACCTACGACTAAACTGGAAATTAGAGGCTAAGAAACCGAAAAGTCTCGCGGTACTCTTGCAGCGGATATCACAAATGGGAGTTCTCGCAAAAGGCGATCGACATTGACAAAGGGTACATCACCAAATTCCCCCAGTTGTTCCAGGAGATTCAGAGAAACTAACAAGGAGATCTTTATTCTGACACAGACTTTCGCAACCCATTAGAGAGCAGTGTTCAGGTTAATGAAATCCAGGATCGGTCCCAGAGCATTCAGAGCAGAACCTACAAGAAGGAACCATTGGAGGCCCAGCAGCTTGATGGCGGCCAAGGCTGTTGCGGCGGTGGCAGGACCGCAAATCTTCCGGTCTATGGTGGCTCCCCACATGATCTGGTTAAGGCCTGAGTCCCCGGCTGACGACTGGGTGACTGTTCCCCTACCTGCACATCTGAATCGTCCAAGGCACGGGAGGAGCGGGAGGGGTGGTAGCAGAGGCCGTGGTGGCGGTGGGAATGGGAATGGAATAAGGGGGGCAACACAAGGCTCTTAAAAGGCGCAGAATTAGGAGTCACCCGACAGTTGGGAGCTTGGGAATTTTATCCAGTTATTGACTTTATTTTTGTTCCTCTAGTGGCGTTGATGCCTTATCTGTATTCTAGATTGAGCTGATTTTTGCTTAATGGGAGGAGTTTTGTGGATGGTGTTTGGTAATACAAGATATTTTTTTCCTCTTCTTCTCTCCTGGAGAGTTGCCTTCGTGAGCAGCTATATGATACATGTATGATATTATGACATGTTTTTTCGCGCACACTCTGTTTACACCTCCCAGTGTAAAGTTACTAACCCCTCACATACCATCACAACCAATCACTCGAACCGGAGCCTCACACCAACTCTATTGCCTAACATTATACTGATCGAACCCTTGATTATGCAGCAGAAACAAGAGCCCAATTGTTCCCCCATCCTCCACCCCGCCCCCTGCCTTCTTTACAGCTACCAACCTCTGCTGCCTATCCCCATTTTCACCCGGGTGCTCAAAATCGCGCTTATCCGTGCGCATGCCCCATCCATCCAGTAACTCCTTCATCTTACCGGGAATGAACGGCTACAGAAGGATCCCCGCGAAGCGCACCGCTCCGGTGGAGAGGCAGACTGGTGCAGGATCTGGGAGAGCCACGGGTGGGGCATGCTTGGTGCTTGTTTGTCTAGCATAAATTAGTAACCGCCAGAGGGAATGGTAAGGGGGATTGCTTTGTGAGCTATGTTCATAATATCCTTTAATGCCCCGTTCGGATGTAGGTATTCCATTTTCTGCACTGTTGGGGGGGGCCTTTGGTCGGAGGCTGTGCTGTTGGTTTTCCGGACGGGGTTCTCGCTAGTTGAATTCGAGCCTGCGGGTGATGGTTCTTTCTGGGTTGAACTTCCGCCCCAGGATCCGGCCCGCAAGGTTTCCTAGGCGGCCTACCCAACCCCTCTGGTAGCCGGTGATTTCGGTGAGCATGTCCTAGTCGCCGTCATCCGCGATGCCCCTTTGGTGAGGGAGGTTGAAGCGCGTGGCATCCAGGTGAAATCCGGAGATCGGGAAGAAGGTGCCTGCGCCGCCGCCGGTGCCTTTGCTCATTTTCCGGAGGTTCATGGCCCAGTGCGCGTGTTAGGATGAGGCATGGTAGGGGGAGGTTGAGGGCGAGGAGGAAGGCGGGTGAGTATAATGCGTAGAAACCAAGGATGTCCTTGCCTATGGCGTGTGTGTTTGCAGGCCGGAAGGAGATTGAAGGGGAGGGGGACCGTTTGGGTATTAATTTGCCGGAGCGTTGAACGAGAAATAGATCGTGTGTGAGAGGAAGTCCGTGGCCATTGGGGTGTCCTATTGAAGGAGGGAGCTCGGACGCCGGATGGATAGATCCTCTAGGTAATTTTCCACCGTGGGCGTGATTTCCTTGTAGTGGGCGCAGGGCACAATCTAGTCTGGGCTATTCCGGTAGAACTCTAGGGACCATGGAGCGAGGGCTAAGTGGCGGAAGTGGTATCATAGTTGGTTTTTCCGTTCCATGACTTTCTATGTCCCGATGGAGATCCGCCGCCTCCTGCCTGATTCCGGATCCCCAATTCAAGCTAGGCCGTTTTATAGGGAGAGGGCTTCTTCCAAAATGGTGTATCGCTCCTGATTCTCGTCGGCATAGTTGTAACTACTGTCCTCCAGTCAGTGCCAGCTGTAGTTTGCTGCGCCACTACGCGCGGCGGCAGATGCGGATGAAAAAGTCGCAGGAGAAATCGGCGTCTGATACTAGGTTCTATTAAGGGTGAGTGATGGGTTGTGATGAGGAAAGGGAGGGGAAGACCTTGACTGTGGGAGATTACGTTGTAGAAATTGCCTCGCTAGGATAATGTCATTCCGGCGGGTTTTCTGGATTCTCATCCTTTCCTCGTCTGTACCCGCACTCAACAGGGCCTTCAGGCCGAGAGGAAGCCGCCTGCCTTTCAAAACATCGGCCCGCGCCGTCGGTTTATAGACTAAACGTCCAATATGTGGATCTGTCATATTGTCTTAGCTAGCGGACTCCATAAAATTGGGATAACAAGCGGGGGATGAGTGCCGGGATGGACGATTAGAAGACATCATACAAAGAGCCTTCCGGCACCAGCCAATACCATCGCCGCCATATAATCAAACCAGCACAAACCCCAATTGACCAATTTGCGTGGTGAATACCAGCGGAGCGGCTCAAACTAGAATTCTGTGAGAAAATGCAGCATCCAGTCATCGAGCAAGGTTGCCTTGGCTGCCAAGGCGGTTACCGAACGACAGGCGCGGCAACTCCCAGCTGGCAAAGTAAAGCATGGCACCTCGCTTCCGAACCCTTTTTTCCTTACCCCTTCATAGCACAAGCGCCACGTTAATGGCGGAAAAACAGAGGATGCAAGAAGCGTTTAGAAAGTTATGGACCTCATTGGCCTATCCATGGATTGTCACTCGATAATTGTGTTCCTTTTTTGTGTCGCCGCCGTGCCTCTTAGCGCACGAACAGTGATTGATCTTGCGCCAGATTACTACTTTATTACAACGGGCTCCAGGTATTCCCATTCTGCGGGGGGGGGTAGGCGACTCCCCAGTGAAGCCGAAATGTGGAGTTACTTGTACAAAGTCAAACTCTGGTATGATATTCTATTCCTCTAACTTAAGTTTGCGGGGTCCTAGAGGTCTTAATTATATAGAAGCGTTTGCCAACGGTGTGATACCGGGCCCAGGTTCCCCACAGGTTACTACGAACAACGCCACAGACGAGCCTATCCTCAGAGAGGTAAAATCCATGTATCGCTAGCAGCCCGTTATCTCATCGCAATTCCACTCACTCTGTAGCGACCAACCGGTGCATTCCCGAAACCGGACTACCGCAAAATACCCGCAGCATGCAGCCAATACCACTCCAAAGAGAGAATCTACTAACAGATCACGCACTACTTCCAGTTCGCCGATAGCTTTAGCCCGCTTAACTCGACTCTGATCCCGTCCCCAATAGCTTTCCCCAGAGGCAAGTTTATTAGGGGGGAGGTGTTGAACCATCGAGGAGCTCGTAAAAGTCACCAATCGCTGGATTTGGGCCAGGGACGTAAGTGGTGTTCCTCAGATGAGTCCGTCAATCGGTGTTCTCACCCCCGATAGTGAAAACACTACCCCTCCGGAGGTGCGGACTGTTGCATACGGGTACCGGTATGGCACCAACACCGCAGTTAACATCCGTTCTTCCAACCCCAGTACGTCATTCTCAATTCCAAGCACTGACTTGTATTGTGGACCTAGCAAGGTCACAGTAGCATAGACCATCCCGGTGGAGCTATCAACCGAGGTGTTATCAACCCACTGCGATAGAAACAAATATTTCCTCTCATACAGTAACTACTAATACTACCTCACTTTGCTAATGACAAAAGCTATGCATACAAGGCAATAATTAGGGAGAGGAGCAACAGCTGTCTTCCCAAGGTAAAAAAAGTAATTTTCTTTATTTATTTATTTTTTACTTTTTTATTATTATTATTATTATTTTATTTATCTTTTTCATATTTCTTTCTTTGCCAACCCGTCCCATGTGCTTCTGCTACCCGCCGATCGCCAACCTTTAAGGTCTAGAGTCGGATTCTACCACCTCGTAGCAGGATTGTTAAACCCCACAGCCCTATTGATGAGGGCTAAGTTCTTCAATCTCCCAGTTCCCATAGGGCAGGAGTTCCTTAATTCTCCTGCCCTACATGATGGATCGTTCAATAATAACTGATTTCCAGCATGGATTGAACTCCTGGGCTCCCGCTAAGTGCACAGGAGTGTTAACCACTGCGCCAGCTAGGTATTTCATGAAAGGTAAACTTGGGAACTAATATTTATCCTACTGGGAGCCCGATTTCGGGATTTTAATGGGTGGGTAGTCTGTCTCTTCCCGACTCGGAGTTGCTGGTAGATTTCAAAGGAGGGGTTCTTACTTCTTTGGTATTTAATGCGATGCTCTGTGGTTTAAAATAGAGTCAGTGCTTTGCGCGCTTATTACTCTACGATAGGACGAGCAAAGCCCGACCCGAGGCCTCGCGCCTCCCTACTTGCTCCCATATGTATTACCTCACTATAGCCGCCCACTCGTTCTAGTGTTTTGCGAAGGCTTTTTTCTTTTCTGATCGTACACTGGGATCCAATTTTTATAACCGCTGCCAGTACATATATAGAAATTAGTGAAGCCCGGGCTCCAGGGGGGACATTCTCTTCAAAAAGGAGAGCCTAGAGCTCGCGCGCAGCATCCTAAAATTATCTCGCAATAGATTTTCGCTCAATATCCCTTACCAAAAGGCAACAATTCTAACCAACCCAATATATTCCAATCCGACTTCGTATCATCATGCCGATGCCTGTTTTAGCAACTCATCCAATCAATTGGTATCCTCTCACAATAAGTTAAACGGTACCCGTATGCGAAGCGGCATTACTACTACTACTCCATTGCATGCCTTGGTGCCACAAAAACGAGCCCCAAGCATCAGGTGCGCACATACATTTCAGTACAGAGTCCTCGTTAAACAAAGCCAATCACTACGCTCGTCCGCATGACACACAATGCAAATCTTACCAAGAACTATCGTAACCAGATCCAATATTGCAATCAGGCCCACAACCCGGGAATGCATGGCGTCTAGAGTCTAACAGCGTGGCTGGAAGATGTCGGGTGTAAAAATGTTTCATGCGCTATCACTCGTTGTGTATGTCTAGCTCGGGCAGAAGCATAAGCTGGCTGTGCCAGCTCCGGCGCTATCAGAAAATAATCCAAAGCTACTTATCTACAGCTCTTTGACAAGGCAGATATTACTACTGGTTCGTGCAGACCTCGGAGAGGCATAATGACGTGGTTGGGGCTGCATCTAGCCGTGCTTATGTGCATCCGGGTCCTAGGCGCATGTGGGCCCACTATGATAATAGTACGATCACGACCACTGGTAACCAGCTTCCGCGGCTAGTTACTTATTTTGGTGGACAGAGCTGTCGAACCTTAGTAGTCCCATCTTTTTCTGAACAACTACCAATCGTATATAAAGCAGCCCAGGAGAGAATCAAAAGACGTAGGAGAGGAACAAACTATTCGCTGAGTTGTCTTCTACACTCGTGCTTGAACGGAACCCTTAAGTACAAAAGCCCAGATCTAGTCGCCCTCGTAGCCTTCCCATCATCATCATATCCCGTTCCAATAACGCTATCCTCTTACCCCTCACTTCCTCGGTCAATTTCTCACCAATTTGCGCCTCCTTGTTCTCACCGCTACCCAGCTTTCCTTCACCGCTACCCCGCCTTGCTTCACCGCTACCCTGCCTCTCGCACCATTCACCGAGTAGTATACCCTAGTGTGATAGTGCCAGAGAGAGTGCCGGTGAATTACAATAAGTAGCAGGTTGGCTCCCCAGGAAGAAGGTATGATATGGCACGGACTTAAATTGTAGGCTAAGGTTTACGATCGGCATTCATCCCTGGAATTGTGGGCTTCAGAGCCTTTAAAGATTGGTCAATGCTCAAAGCACGTTCCCTGTTCTGTCTCGCTGGAGACTAGATTAGGTTTGTAGCGTCTATGGAATAAGCCCGGCTAATGCCCTCTCTGTTCCCGCGTCGTCTGTAGGTTAAGGTTTTAGGCCACCGCTTCAATACTTGGGGGGAGATTAGGTGCCCAAAGCTGGCAACCCATGGCGGGGCTCGCAATGGTGGACCGGGCACCAGAATAAAAACAGAAAAAAAAAACCCAACCAAGCGCCTACAGAACCCCTTACTACTAGGTATCACTCAGATTTTTCAGATTTTTTTAAGCACCACCAGTGTTCTCTGCGCTGTTCAGTGGGCAGTTGCCGGTTGCTTCCGGACATCTAATCCCACCCACCCAGAAAGCGAGAGGCTGAGAGATTAGTACAGTGTTATACTTGGAGTAGCGGGTCATCTGTTAGTGGATTGTCTCATTGGGGCGGTGTTGGGCTGCCTGCTGGAAGTATTCCAGTCCGGTTTCAATAGTGCGCCTGTTGGTCACTGCAGAGTGAGTGGAATTGTGATGCGATATCGGGCTGCTCGCCATACACGGATTTCCCCCCTCCGAGGATAGGGTCGCCTCTGGCGTTGTTTTTTCTTCTTCCTGTGATAACCTGTGGGGAACCTGGGCACGGTATCACACCGTTGGCAAACACTTCTAGATAATTAAGACTTCTAGCACCCCGTAAACTTAAGTTAGAGGAATAGAAAATCATACCAGAGTTTGTCTTTGTACAAGCAATTCCAGATTTCGGCTTGGCTGGAGAGTCCCATACCCTCCCCCTCGTAGAACGGGGATGCCTGGAGCCCGTTGTTATACCGCTATTCGTGCTCCATGAGGCAGGGCGGGACACAAAATAGAACACAATTATCGAGTGACTGTGGAAATTCTTTGTATATTTCCTATGTATATTCAACACACTACCGTGTATTCTTTTACTTAGTTTGTGTTTCAGCTCCACCTGTCCACCACTTACATTACTACAGCTAAGATATATATTATGGTGTTTTATTGTTTATTTCAGGATAGTATCTTGGGATTTAACATGTGCTTTCCAATAAGGTGTTCAGGATGTTACGGTGGTTTAGGCATCTCTTATGCACCATTCTTGGTCATGATATTTCTAATAATCGCTTCACACCCTTTTGTTTTCCCACATATTATTTTGGATTCACTTGGCTGGATTTCAGGGTCAAGCATGGTCGCACTTATGTTCCTTACATTGTTTTCCCTATATTTCTCTTGCGCATATGGAGGTGCACTTTTCTATAAATAAGGTGCTACCGCCCACCGGGCTTAGAAGAATTAAGAACCGGAACTCCTACCAATCCCTTCTTCACCTCCTCGCTAAGCGTACCTCGCAACCCCGTTTGTACTTGCGAAGTATTATCCACATAGACTAGATTGTGCCGCATTCACATTTTGAACAGTGACAACCCATGGATAGGCCAATGAAGTTTATAACTTTCTAACCCCTTCTTTTTACTTAAACATGGTTATTCAAACTTTTCTCTAGCAATTTTTCAGTCCTCTATTGTTCTGTGGTTAACGCGGCGCTTGTGCTGTGAAGGGTTAAAGGTAAAAGGGTTCAGAAGAGAGGGGCCAAGATTGATTCACCACAACTGGCCAAGGCGCAACAGTTGCCGCCCCTGTGGTTCCGTAACCGACTTGGCAACCAAGGTACGGAGGTACATAAGAACAAAAGTCCAATAACGAAAATAGCAGTATGGCAACGAATACAAAAACAGATGTATGTGTCAAAGCAATAATGTGGCCTGTGCGGTCTCACTACGTGACAGAGAAGTGATAGTATGGTTCATGTGATGAATCATATTCTTGCTCGCTTACAGCCCTGGAAGCGATAATGTAGTAGGCTCAGTGATTATTAATTTCGCTTCCAGCAATGTAAGCGATGTTTCTATTCGCACGGTGAAAATGATTTTCGCTTCCACCCCTGAAATCGATAATCCTGTTGACGCGATAAGCTTTCATTGGGGGCCCGATCCTGGAAGCAATACACCTGTTCATGCGGTGAGGTTTCATTAGGCTTCAGGACCTAGAACTGATACTCCTATTCTCTCAGCCAACCACACTCAACTGACTTGAATATTTTCGCGCAAAATTGAAGTGACTTAAATAGTTGTCCATCCATCCATACACTTCATCAGCAAAAATAATACCTTGCGTTCCATGCGTTCTGTGCGTCTGACGCACCTGCGGGCGGAACCCTAATCGGGAATCAGGAATCAACGTCGGATCGACGTTGCATCCTGACTTTGAATCAGTAGGCGCCATCCGGCCTGAAGCCATCTGGACTCGGACCCTGACGTCCTGTGCGTCCTGACTGCGTCTAGTGCTCCGCTACTCTGTCCTGACCCCGCCTCATCCAGGACTCTCCCGTCCTGATGTCGCCTGATCTATGACTCTCCCGCCCTGACGATGTCTGATCTACGACTCTCCCACCCTTACGACGTCTGATCTAAGACTGTTACGCCCAGATGCGGGTTCCTTCTCACCGAATGTCAGGGCTTCGTGGATCTTACCACCTCCCGTCCCTATTCTTTCTGCTCCTGCCTCCCTCGTCTGGATCCCACTATCCTGATCTCTCCCTTCCTGACGTCTGGTCTGTTCTTCCTGAGCTTACCCCCTATACATGCCGGGTCCTGATCCAATCGTGACTCTATCAGACGTCGGCTTCTGATCTCTGACGCATCGTGAACTAAGTCTAATGCTATCCTGGTCCAACGCCTAGAGGCTTTTCCTAACACTGTCACCATGAGCTTTACCCTATCCAGATCGCGTGTCACTAATTCTACTCTGAATCCTTGATTTTGCTTGATGTCCTCATATTAATACTAAGCTCCTCCGGGTATCCTTCCCACATGTGAGAGTGACGACCGCATCCAAATATTTATTACAGCTATGCTACACTTTCTCAATCTCCTAACTGCACGCATCATAACTCCCACCTTGCCCCTGCTCGATATCCGACAGCTCGCTATGCACAGCCGCCTCCTCTTCCAACTCTAGATCTTCAATGCTGAGAGCGAGTTGTCGCAAAGTAGTAGGAGTCACGGTATTGTCCAAAGTTAGTTCCATGGCCCCCTCCTGTAAGCCGTCCGGGGTCTGTGGATCAGAATGGGGAAAGCTCAGGAGTCGCGTTGCTGTCTGGCTGAAATTGAAAGACGAGACCGTTTCTTGGGAATCGAATTTGTTACCCTGGGGGGCCGCCAGGGCCCCGATCCCCAGGTTGCTGGGAGTTTGACTCGGAATCCGTAGAGTCGAGCGTGTGGGGGCGAATCGGGTCGCCTGGCTGAAATCGCAAGACATGACAGTTTCTTGTGAATCGAATTGGTTACCCAGGGGGGCCCCCAGGGCCCGGATTCCCAGGTTGGCGAGTGTTTGACTCTCAATTCGTGGAGTCGCGCGTGTGGGGGCCCAACTCGAAATCTGACTCTGTACCTCTGCAGCAACTGCAGCCCAATCGTCAGTAAACCCTTAACGGCGATCTTTCCGGACCCTATGCGCCTGCTGCATCTTGGCTTTGATGGTCCCGCGAATGTTCTTGAGCATCATGGTCTGTACCCAGTCTGGGCCAGGGGCCAACATCTGGCGCTGGTGGCCAAAAAGATCTTCCGTGCTCAACGTCATGTTAGCATCTGAGCCGGAACGAGATGACACCGGGTTCGGAGTCAGGCTCACCTGCTACGGCCTCTGGCTTGAAGTCGCATGTTTCAAGATGCACCCCCGTTTGCCATGCTTGCAGAGTATGGCACAGTATGGCACAGGTTAAGCAAACCATGATACCATTGATGCGACCAAGAAAATCAGGTTCGGAAATCCCAAACATTTCCTTGCCCTTGAAGTACTTTCCCCATATTGCTTCAAGGATCTGGGGCGGGAGGAAATCGATTCGGTATTTGCTGGGTCATGTTCATACGCATCAGTTGTCACGGTGGCCGGGCTCACTACCTAGGGCACACTTACCTCATACCCCCTCGGGGAGCACATAAATCTATCACTCTCAAGCAGGTAGTCCACTCTATGTGCAATCGCTGTCGGGTCTTCTGGGAGATCGTACAAATTTCCAATTCGATCCTTTACGTGGAAAACATACTGGGATCTTACTGCAGAGTGTCTCGCGCGTATCTGTCACATTTAGTAAGCACCCCCGGCGGCGTGCGTAATGTTTCAGTATGAGCGTCGACTTACTAATTTTAAGATTGCATCCAATGCTTCAATATTTCCTGCTTCGGATATGTCATCGAGAGCCTTCAGCCAAGATCGGTCGACCTCAGCCATCAAAGTAGCAGGTGCTGGAATAGGATTAACAAACAGGGTGTACTGGAGAATGAGAGTCTTGGCCCGTGTTATTACGTCTGTCTCAGCTCCAATGGCTATATTTTGCCGTGATTTAGTACCCCGCAAGATGTGCTCATGTCGTGGCGTACTCGGATCAGCGGGATGACTCGAGCTTCTGACTGCAGACGTAGTGGCACTGTGGGTGGCCACCGGCGATGAATACGGTTGTACACTGGAAGATGTGAACGTCAGTGGAGTGTACGCACTACCTTGGATCATACGTCGGTGGAGTGTACGCACTACCTTGGATCATACGTCGGTGGAGTGTACGCACTACCTTGGATCATACGTCGGTGGAGTGTACGCACTACCTTGGATCATACCTCGTGGAGCTGTTGGGGTGCACCTGACTGGCGCTGCCCTATGCAATCCGGAGGTGGTGGAAACTCGCACTGTGGAAACCCCGCTCTTTGCTTGTCGTCTTTCCGCAGTTCGTGAGGGCTGACACGTCCCTGGTGCAGTATCGTCATCTGGAATATCTTTGTCTTCTGCGTCTGGTTCTGTGTGTGATTCAGTTGGATCAGATCTGCGCGAGTTCTGGTACTCATCGCTGCTATCATCGCTAAGACAAACTGTCGCAATTTGTGGTGGTGTGTCAGTCTCCCCCAAATGTTCAGTATACACCGTTGTCTGTAATGTACTCCTTCTAGGGCACTTCGTAGGTCGTGATGGAAGACGTCTTGTGATTTGTGGTAGGGAAGAACTCCGACCTGACGACTGTGTACTATACCAGCTGCCGGATTCGGCCGCCAGTGTTCCTGTACTATGGGAGCTGCCCGATTCGGTCCGCCGTGTTCCTGATCCAGATCCCCTATCTATGGGTCCGGCGTTGCGTCTACGACCATACATATTGCCTACTCGTGCAGCCGGTTGGCTGAGTCAATTGCCTTGACGTTCCCTAGACATGGTGTAATACAGGACGATTGATGAAGCTTTGTTCGGAGAGGATAGGCAATAGGATGTAGAAAATTGTAATGTATCCCGCGTGTTGTGAAAACTAGGGGTTTATTGTTGTTCAATGGAACGCGTCAGGTCTTATACGCTATGTCTTGTGGGGGGGGGGGGGATCACGTCCTATCACTCGGTATTGAAAGAATCTATTCAACTGGAAAAAGGGGTTTTCTACTTGTTCAACATTATGTTCGAACTCTGGACGAGCTCAGGTATGATGTTCGTCTGGACTCTGGTATGAAAAGGTTTGACCAAATACAACGTGTCGCTAATGTAGGAGGCGTCGCTAATGTCGCTGGACCCTAAGCCAAAACTAGCCGCAACGAGTATCGATTAGCAACACTAATTCTAGCAAGACACCTGCCATGCTCTAAGCGGATTAGATATATCGAACCTCATCTCCACACGTCGAATCATCCAGTGAATCAACACTATCTCAGTTTTCACCTCATGCATCCCCTAGTTCGGTTGGCGAACCCCAGCCTAGTTTTGGACTGAGAATGGGAGGCATGCCCAATCCGGAAAAAGCTATCAGATATTAGAATAAGGGGATGTAAGGATGAGAGAAGCTGAAGCAAGGGCGCGCAATGGTATCATTACTCGAGTCCTAACAGATACTAGCTACGATTCCCAATCAGAAAATGCTGTACTGCAAAAAGAAAACTAGATCTAGTATACAGTAAGGTATTTGGGTATTTGGGGTAAAAATGAAAAAAGAATTAAACTCGAATCTAGGAAATCTCAAATTATTTTCCACCCAGGTGACGTCTTCCAGAACGGCGTCGTTCGGGGGTGGATGGGGGGTTTTCTTGGCCATGCTCAGAACTCAGAGTTGAAGATCCGCGTGCCTGGGAAGTCATGGATGCTGGTGGCTAAGTCGTGGCCACATTGGTGGTGGATGGCGGCAGTTGAGAGGGAGAGGGATCAGGAATCGATCTCTCAGGAGTCGAGCCATCGAGGTTGGCGACCGGAGCAGCTAGCGGTGAGACTCAGTGTTCGTCGCCATTCATAGGTTCGGCAGGTGGTGTGTCCTCAGCGCCATCGTGCCCTTAAGGTCTCACAGCTACGAGCCTGGGATTTGCCATGAATTTGGTGGCCCAGGGGTTCACCTGCGCAAATTCACGGAGTTTTTGGAGCATCTCAGACTCGGAAGGGTCAGATGTACCAGAGGCTTCTACCCCAGACACCCGCGCAAATCGATTAGAGCTCGCCGGCTCCTCCATTTGCGATGGAATGTTCCTCCGGCGTCTTGAGGGGCCTGGGACTCCGGTGACTGGTCCTATATCGGCAATTGGCTATCCTATCTTGACCTGTGTGCTAGTTCTGTTTCGATACTTACGTCGCTGTCGGCCACAATGATAACGCCAGCACTGGATGGCGCCCGCGTTGCTCCCTCCAGCTCGCCCTGTAGCCATTCATCCTCGTCAATCCACTCCTCCTCCTGCATCTGCTGCGTCGCATATTCTGCACCTGCCGAGTCATCCCAGACCTGGCGGTCAAAGAAGGGGTGCCTCCCATTGGGAGGCTCGGGGTTCTCATCTGGGTCCTCTCCATCTTCCGAATGTGACTTACGCACCATGAGGTCCAGCGGATTGTGGCCATGGTTTGCGAGGAACCACGCTCGAATATCGTCATCTCTATTCAGGAATATGAGCTGGCGTAGTGGGAGAGGTTCTTCGGGGTCCTGACGTAGTCTGGTAGCCCTCTCACGCGTCGCGCCGATCAGATACCCGGGGCATTTGATTTCCTCTTCGACGTCTGGCGCTCTTACCAAACAGAGCTGATCTGTGATGCTCGGTGCAGTCAGGACACCACAGGCGATTCCCCCATCCGAGTCTCTTACACACCAGGGATGGCCGAGGAATGGATGCTTGGCAGCCGGCGCTCCTGTTCGACCAACGATATGGATTCTCACAGCCCGTGGGGAATACGGGAATCCCAATCGGAATAAGCCACTAGCGACACCTGTTAGTACAGGGCGACGGGAATAAAGAGGGATAACACTTACTCCGAGATTCCGCAACGTCGCCATGACCATCCCGCTCAGCCCTCTGACGCTCGTTCGACGTCTGCAGTTTCTTGGCCTAATCTTTGACTAGGATCTTCAGATGCCAGATGAGGTCCCACATGTCGTCTGCGTGGTGATGGTGTTTGATGAACTCAATACGCTCCTTGACTCACGAAAGGCCGCGAGCAAACAATATAATTGAATCCACTTACGATTCTGTTAGGCGCCCAGGGTACAGGAGGCGAGCTACGATATAGGCCTTTATTTGCTCATGCCATGTTGCATAGACAGAGGATGGGCCACGCCGATGTTGGAATCCACACCACGATTTCGCATATGCAATGTCGCCATATACAGTCCTCGTTTGAGTGAGATTGGTAGCATGCCAGAATCTTATTGCTGGGAAGTTTGGTTTGGCTTTATATACACTGAATCTGCCACGGCTGGTTGGAAGTGTGCGCGCTGCTCAGGCTCCGGTTCTCTGTTCCTTAAAGGAGGTTTGTGAGTTCGATATCCTATGATTCCATATAAAGAGAATTTCATGATTGTTTACGCTCCCTCTTCTGCGGGGTGACGGGCGGCCGCACCTGTCAGAGTCCTTCTTTGTATACCGCTCTGAATTTCTTGTGACTGTGGCAGCACGGCAGGACGTCTAAGGGCCTGAGAGGTATTAACATTTCTTACTAATATACTAGTAGGAGAGGTGTTTTGCATACTTTCCCTTGCGCATCGGAAGTCCCGCTATTCCCGGAGGCGCCATTGGTCCGTCGGCGATCCTTGAATCTGATATCCAGGGCAAAAAAAAGGAGGGGTAGATTGATACCCACTTGGACAGTGTTTGATGTTCGTATATCTCAAGGCTCCGGACATGGGGAAGCAGGGTCAAAACAAAGGTAGACATCTCATAGGTAAGAGCGAGGGAGGGGTCTTTTTTGTTCTTTTTTATTTTTTTTATTTTTTATATCCTATATTCGTTGTTAAGGTACAAGAAATCGCATGGAGCGCTAGCTATGGCGAAAACAAAACCCAAAATCCAAAACGTACTAACAAAGGACACGTCCGGCACCAAAAACTCTTCAACTGGGGTCGGTACCGGTTTCAGGCCCACATACGGGCGGGAAATTTAAACAAGTAACTCAAAGCAAACCCTCCCTCAACCAGTGGATAGCATAAAAAGCAACAAACATAAACCTAGCTTTCCTGAGACGACATAAAGTAACCAAAGGAAACTACATTAGAAGAGCGGGAAGAAATAGAAGAAGTAGTGGAGGACAGGTGTGAGAACATGCCCGGGGGGAAGACTGTGGCAGTAGCCTTGATGTATCGGGCGAGGGCGCCCAGAAGAGCGGCTGAGGACCAAACGGGGGCGTCAGCGCCAATGTGGAGGACCCCCTGAAGGTGGCGGGTGCTGGCAGGCTTCTTGGCCGAACAGTGGAGGATGGGGTTCTCAAATGTCTCGGGGGCACTGAGGCAGCTGGGGCAGGGGGTGGGAGTGTCGCTATCCAAAGAAGGATGGGCGCGGAGGTAGCTCTTCCCAGATCTCATCTGCTGGAGGCGGCCCGCGGAGAACTTGTCTAGGCTCATGAACGGATGGGGCTTGAGCGAGGGGCGGTAAGGGTACCTGGCCACGTCTGGCGCAGCCTCGTCCCATTCTTCCATGAGGAGGTTCTTGCATTTGAGCTTGAGTTGCGGGTACGAGCGGAATGGGGGGGGCTTGGGATAGGACTCACAGAGTAGGTGTTGGGAGGTGACTGGGAGGGGGCTAAGCCCATCGAGGCCCAGGAGGAACAGCATGGAGTGCAGGAGGGCGTCCAGGGGGAGGTGGGCCCTTTTCTTCGAGGGGGGCCTCGGCTGGATCCACGGGAGGGGTAGGCGACTACCCGGATTCCTCGCACTCAGGGCCCTGTGGTCTGGTGAGTGGCGGTGAAGGGACGGAGTCTGCACAGAGGGGGGAAGCCTTGCGGTTCCGGGGTTCATTTCTGGGGGGGAGGACAGTATTCTGAGGTGAGCCAGGTGGCGTTTGTACATGAGGAGAAGCTCGAGTGGTGGGAGACAGGCCTCGACGGCCAGGATGTCGGTGGGGGTACTCATGAAGCAGTTGGTGGACCACCTGTGGACTTTGTGCCAGAAGGCGGAGAGCTTCCTAGTCATGTGGACGGTGGGTACGAAGGCGTCTGTGCCATAGCTGAAGATGGGGAAGAGGACAGAGGAGGCCAGTCTGTGGCAGAGGTAGGGGGGGAAGCCGATCCCGGGTGGGGAGAGTCCTTTGACCGCCACGAAGGCCGCCTGGGCATTGGGCAGCCTCTTGACGAAGTGAGGGGTAGTGGAGATTGAGGGGGTGAACCAGTAGCCCAGCCATCTAACCTCAACCTTGGGCGTGAAGACTGACCCATGGAGGTGGACCGGACTGTTGGAGATGGGGGCCCTGTCCCTGTTTGTACGCCAGCGGATGAGCTCCGTCTTAGGGACTGAGAAGCCGACGCCCAGCCTGGCCCCTCTGGCCTTCAGCCTTGTGTAATGCTCCTGTAGAATTTGGAGGTTGCGCAGGTAGGACGCAGAGGATATGGTCAGACCGAAGTCATCCACGTAAGAGAGGGAGAGACCACAGGGGATCTCGGAGTGGAGGGGGGAAACATAAATAACAAACAACAGCGTCGAGACTGGGGACCCCTGGGGAGTGCCCACCGAAACCGGGGCGAACACGTTGAGGGACCCCTGTTATAGGAGCCGGCATGACCTGCCAGAAAGGAAGGACTTGGTCCAGGACACAAGATAAGGGTTGACCCCTTTGGCTCTAAGCATGCCGCAGAGTGTGAGCGAGGGACGGGTCTTTTTTTCCTTTTTCTTTTTTTCTTTTTTTAATATTATGTATTTGTTGTTTAAGGTACAAGAAACAGTGTGGAGCGCTAGCTATGACCGAAACAAAACCTATAAACAATCCAACGACCCGCTTCACCCCCTCATGGGAAAAATCAAACCCCTCGAAACCAGAGCCCATCCTCCCCCCTCGCAGCACCTAAGAAGAAGGCAAGACCGAGCAATACCCTCCTCCAGACACGTAAGGAAAGACAAGTATAGAAATGAAACCAGGGAAAGACACAAACCCTTCGGCGGGCCCCCCAAAACAAAAGGTAAGAATCTTACAGCACCAAGTGCCGACAGAGAGGGAAGATAAAACTACTGTTGCCGGACGCCTTAGCGGAAATGCAGTGAACTCCAAACCCAAAGAGCTACAGTGGCAGGCAGGTCGGGGACGGACTGTCCCCAGTAATCGGCGACGCTTTCGGATTTTAGCATGGGCCAAGGATGTAGTGCTATACCATGACACAGCATAACCTAGTCGTAAGGTTTGCGACCGTAGAGTAAATCGCAAGGGCGGATGATGAGGGCGAGGGGAGCCACCCAGCGAGGAGTGCCACTCAGCAGTGAAGGTGCCAGCTATCGTGAGCAGCAGTAGGGTGCCAGCCAAGGGGGCAGACACGGTGCCAGCTAAAGAAGGACGTAGCAGTACGGTGCAAGCGGATCTGACGTGTGGGAAGCGGGAGGAGGAGGGCTCGCCAAACAACAGCGAACTACGAACACGGACAACGGAGACGGGGTCACAGTTTTTCAAATGCCGACCGTACCGATCCTGCAACTCAGGAGAGAGTGCAATACCGGAGAGCAGGGCCACCAGGGCAACTACTTTCCCGATAGTCCGAAACTAGCGACCGTGTGTTGACAGAGGAAGGAGGGTTGCTGACCGTGCAAAACGCTAAGCGAGACGCGTTGCGAGGTGCTGGGTAAAGGGTAGGAACATCAACACGAGCGTGCTCAATGAAGACCAACGGAACCAGAAAGGAATCCATCACACCCTGGAGGGGAGGCCACAGGCCCCGGAGAGAGGAAGGAGATAAAGGCGTGATAGACCCCCGAGCCGTTGCCACGGACGGGGTAGATCAGAGGCAAAGGACACTCTCACGATGATTTCTCATGGTGTTGAGATTTCAATCTCTGGAGGTGGAGCGGACGAGAAAGATGGAGCGATGGAGGGGTCTCTTTTTTTTTTTCTTTCTTCCCTTTTTTTATATCATGTATTCGTTGTTAAGTACAAGAAACAGCATGGAGCGCTAGCTATGGCCGAAACAAAACTATGAAAACAATCCAACAGCCCGCTTCACCTCATCATAGGACAAACAAATACCCCCCACCTGTAGGCAAGCAATCAAACATGAAGACTGAAACCGTACTCCCAAGACCCTATGGTATAGGCCTAACCGCACACCAGCCACCAGCCTAAACTAATGGGGAGGAAAGCATAGGAAAGCCAAGCACGAAGAAAACCAACATAAAGATGTACAGGAGCAAAGAAACCCTTCAGCAGGCTCCCCCAAACAAAAGAAAAGAATCTTACGGCCCAGGGCCGACGGAGCGGAAGGATAAAACCACTGTTGCCGGGTGCCCTAACGGAATAACGTACTGAACCCCAAACCCATGAGGGCTACAGGGGCGAGCGGGACGGGGACGGACTGTCCCCAGTTATCGGCGACGCGGCAGACTTTAGGAAAATCCAAGGAGGCAGTGCTATACCATGGAAAACCGTAACCACCACGGGGTGCGACCGTAGAGTAAATCGCGGGAGAGGGAGGAGGACGAGGGGAGTCACCCGGCGAGGAGAGCCACTCAGCAGAGGGGATGCCAGCCACAGCGGATAGACCAAAGGCCGACCGGACGAAATTACCGCTTCTCTCATGTGGTCCCTTGTTACAGGAGAGAGAACGTCACTACCGGAAAGGATCCCGGACGAGGGGGAGACCAAAGGCGGAGGGAGGAAGAGGGGGCAGTAAGGTGCCAGCTAGGTGTAGCAGTACGGTGCAAGCGGATCTAACGCGTGGGAAGCGGGAGAGGGAAGGCTCGCCAATCACCAAGAAGTACGAACACGGAGGAACACGCCAGGGTCACGATTTTTCGACTGCCGCCCGTACCGACCAAGCAACTCAGGAGAGAGTGCAATACCAGAGAGCAGGGCCACCAGGGCAGCTACTTCACCGATAGCCCGAGGCTGCGACCGTGTGTTGACGATGGAAAGAGGGTTGCCGACCGTGCAAATCGCTAAGCGAGGCGCGTCACGAAGTGCGGGGTAAGGGGGAGAAACATCAACGCGAGCGTGCTCAACGAAGACAGAGTCAAGAACCCCGCGGGAGGGGAGGCCAAAGACCCCAGAGAGAGGAAAGGGAGAGATGGGTGCGTAACACTCCTAGGCAGAAGCCATCAAGGGAGGTCAGAGGCGGAGGACACTCTCACGATGATTTCTCATGGTGTTGAGATTTCAATCGCTGGAGGTGGAGCGGACGTGAAAGATGGAGCGATGGAGGGGTCGGAGGGGTCTTTATATAGATTTCACCGCCGCTGTACATTTCGCCAGCGGTGAGCCCTTGGGGACGTACAAGTAGGGAATGCAACTTAGAGTGTACCGCGACGTCGTGATGTAGATCTGGATCTGTATGGCTTGGATACGGCATCGGTGGGATAGATAACGAAGGCACTTGCCAATGACGGCGGATAAAGATATAAATCATAGGTTGTTGAAAGATCATGAAAAGTACTAAGTCTTGATTGTCACAGGTGATTTGCAGCACCCCCTGAGATAGTTTTTTAAGCCTCACAAGTATGCATGCGCCAAGAGACATCGCGTACAGTGACGTCTCTTGGCGTCAGAGTCAGCCACGACCCTAGCTCCTGGCCTAAACCTGAACTCAACCGGCTATCATACTACGCCATGTGCGAACCCAGACGAAGGAACCCATCGGAGTAAGATCTAAACGCTATTCCAAAACTCTTAAATACTACTCTATGAAATCTATCAAACAGAAATTGAAATCAGTAATATATGTCTTAGTAGACTTAGCATACAAACGACGCGCTGTCAGATCGACCACACTCTAATCCACAACACTCTGCGGACAATGTCAAACGCAATCTCGTAACTGGACTGGCGTCTGCGTCACCTTTTTCATCATCGAACTGTGCCTGACGCTTCCGGTTTTCCGCTGCTTTCAACCCCTGGCGAACATTTGAAGCGTGACGCAATGGCTTATTCAAATGATCCCAATCTTCCGAATCGGATGGAGCTCCACGCTTCCGTACCTTGACATCCGGAGTCTCACCCCCACGGCCCCTCAGGTCCCACCCATAGTGGGTATTCATTTTGGATGGCGATTGAATAGCCAAGGGTATACGAAAATGGGGGGATTCTGTGGGATCTGCAACGCGGGATGGTGATGTTCTGATGATTGCTTCACATTTCTCGCCGGCGTCAGAGACATCAGATTATGAACTGCTAGATACTGGGAGAAAAAGAGGACAGTCATTTTCCTGATTACATCCAGCATTGGATGGGCCAGGGTCAGGTCTCACTTCCTGTCGTGAAGCTTGAATGCCAGTACGTGCCCGTGCTTGCCGTGCCCAATGAGCGATGGCATTTTGAGGAAGATAGTTGTGCCTTCTCAAGGGCGGAGTGAGTACCCTGTCCGCAGTATATCGGCAATGACAATAGACAAACTGATCCAATGGATCCTTGAGAAGCGGATTCGACAGCAGCCACGCTCTTACGTCTTCATTAGTTTCCATGGAGATGTAATTTATATAACATAACGGGAACCCGGGATGAAGACACAGCTCTTTGGGCCTTCACTAGTTGCGCCAAGTATGTAGCGAATCGCGTTGTGTGGCAGAGTTCCCGAAATAATCGCTGACAGTCCGCGTATGTCATAGGCATTTAACTCAGCAAAACGTACCCCATTGATATGAGGATTGCGCCAATGGAGAAGGCGATAATTTGGTTGTGGTGTGTCAATATCGGCCGAATTACGGACCAAAACAATACGAACAGCACGTGGACATCCAAGCATAGCGCTCCAATCTATATATCCTAAGTCAGTAAGGTAAAAAAAAACACATCCGAATTGTTGCGCAAAAACTCCCTAATTTAGGACAGATCCGACATTGCGCGAGGTACTCGTCGTGCCATGCCAAGGTATTCAAACCCCGGATCCTCCACCATCAGTGCCACAGCTCCCGGGATATCCGCCTGAGGAGCCTCTTGCATCCCTAGTGGGGTACCTAATATGCCCATTGGGGGAACCGCTTGGATTCCAGCAGGAATAATTACCTGGATGGCAGGATTGTTCTGAGCTTGGAGATTCGCTGCGCTGGCAGGATTGTTTGGAGCTTGGAGATTCGCCGGGCCTGCCGGTAGGGGGTTGTTCTGCGCTTGGGGATTCGCTGCGCCGGGAGGATTGTTCTGAGCTTGGGGGATCGCCGGGCCTGGGGGTGGGGGATTGTTCTGACCTTGGAGATTCGCCGCGGGAGCATGTTGCATCCCCAGTGGCTTACCAAGAATGCGCATTGGGGGAGCCGCTTGGATTTGCGCAGCAATAATTACCGGGCTGGGACCATTGTTCTGAGCTTGGCGGATCGCTGGGCCTGGGGGTTGGGGATAGTTGTGCGCTTGGGGATTCGCCGGGGGAGCAGGTACGTTTTGCGCTGGCCCCAGAGCATTGGCCTGCGGAGCATTTTGGACAACTGGGCAAGCGTTCAGTACAGCTGTTGCAATACTCCACTGGCACTGAGGTGGTGCGTTGAGAGCTAGTCATATTGAGTTCAGAATGACTGGCGCAGAGGGGACGCCCGGGCCAGGTGGAGGCACGTGGTTATTGGTCTCAATCGTCTTGGTCAACTTCTTTCCACAGTCCTTAACCAATTGCCGAACTCCCTCGTCGATCTCCTGCATACTAGCCATGTTACTGGCTGCTGGCGCAGTGGCCAGTTCATGGCATGGAGGTTTCTATCTCCTCATACCTGTGACGATTTGCTGGAATTCGGCGTCCAGGAAGTGCCAATTATCTACAATACAGCCCCTTGCTAACATCTGATCTTTGACAGCATCCTGCCAACAAACGTATACAGGGGGGGCTTGCTTTTGGGGTGATGGGGGATGCCCATGCTCAACTTATGATCGTTAATCAATCGACGATCAGGGCGTCGATGAGGATACTCCCCAACGAGAGTCAAAGGCGGCAGGTAGTGTTCGTTACGGGGCGGGGCGGGGCGGGTTTTCACTCGCCAGGCCCCGCCCTTACACGGGGCCGGGGGGGTATTTTTAGGGTAATCCCCGCCCCTCCCCCGCCCGGGGCCCACCCGCACTCATTCCCTGGACGGGGCCCCGTTTGTTATCACCCATTTTTAGCGAGGACCCGTCCGGGGTATGGGTGGGACGGGGGCCTCAGCGGGGACAGGGGCAGGGAATGCCGAAAAAGACACCCCGCCCCAGGCCGTTGAGCGGGGCAGGGCGGGGAAAAGGGCCGGGGGCCCGCGTTTTCCGGGGCCCCGTCCGCCCTGTAACGAACTCTAGCGGCAGGTGATAGGTCTGACCTGCGGGTGGCGCCTGCTGCACACCTCCGGCCGGCATGAGGGCGTACCCTACAATGTTGTTATTCTGCGTCATATCCGTGGATTCTTGGTGTATATAGTTGGCAGTATTTAGGGATACTTGTGATGTGATAACCATGGCTGTTGTGGAGGTTCTGAGTGTGAGATGAAACTTGGTATGAAGCCCATCTAGTATCATTATCAATTCACTTTATATATCAAACTCCCAGATCCTCTAGGTGATTTGAAAGATTGATGAATTCGTTTCGTGATTTGATAAGAAAACGGGAATCTGACGCTCTATGACAGGACTCTTCCATTGTCTGATTCAACTTGAATAAATGAAACATGATAAACACATTCGGGCGGGAACATAATATTTGTCGTTTCAGTTGTTGAAAGAAACCACAGCTGATACCACGTGACACCTACGCTAACTCTATCAACGACTAGATCATGATTATCGCATCCGCGCCCCTTGGCCCTACATGTGATCAATACGTGTTGGTGTCAACACTAGACATAGCTGCACCCTCAAATCTACACGGAGCCCGAGGGATCAACAGAGCAAAGTCCAACTTGAACCATGCCTAGCAAATGTCCATTCTGCCGCCGAAAATACACCTGGTTTGGTGCATATGAGAAGCACCTGCGAACTGCGCAAGCAGGTCTGGACATTCTCCTCGCGTCAACCGTACAATATATCAATATGGAATCAAGCGTATCGCACAACCCAGACCCGAGCGAGCGCCAGGATTCTGACTGTGAATCCGATCCAGCAGGGCCTGGATCGGAGCCTGAAGAAGTTTGTCGAGACATTGCATACAAGTCTGATAGTGAAGTATTCGATAACGCTACGTCACCATCCGCCGGCAAACAGATTCATTAAAAAGGCGCCGGGCAAGTAATCGGAGACGTCGACGGTTTTGAGCATGAATACAGCAACCTGTGCGATAACCCATGGGCACCATTCAATAGCGAGCAAGGTTTCAAACTGGCATCCTGGTTCATTGATGGAAAAGTATCCAAATCACGAATCAATCAATACTTCTCGAGTGGCCTAGGAGATGCTGAATCAGTCCGGTATAGCTCCATGCACAGGCTGAAGATCCATCCCCGGTTACTGGATCCGTACGGTCAATATCTGCAATGGTTCGAAGGACAGGTTGAGGATGGCCAAAGAACTTTGCCATTGTTTTACCGCAATGTACTAGGTTGTGTTACATATCTCCTTTGCCAGATCGTATACCGAGACGACTTGGCCTACGCGCCACGACATGATTATGACTCCACAAGGCAGAGAATATATGCAGAAATGCATATGGGGGATTAGTGGTAGGACGTGCAAGTAGAGCATCCGAGTCCGAGTCCTATACCGTTAAAAGACCTTAGCTGACCGATCATAGGAGACGCTTGTGCCCGGTGCTACGGTTGTTCCAATAATTGTGATGTCAGATCAGACTAATCTCACCAACTTCTCGCGTGACAAGAAAGCGTGGCCTCTCTATATTCCCATCGAAAATCTTCCATCAGCGAGGCGCAACAGCCCAGGTTCAATGGCTGTTCTGCTTCTCGCCTTATTGCCCCTTTCTCCCAAATTCGCAAAGTCCTCCAAAGCGGACCAACGTCAGAGGAAAATCAACGCTGACACCCTACAACATGTATTCGAACTCATCTTCGCGCCCCTACAGGACGTGGCGCATACCATCATCGCCATTGACTGCTCCACTGCAAGGTTCGACAGTGCTTTCCAATTCTCTCTGCGTGGATCGCCGACCATATGGAAAACGTGGCACTACACGAGTTAAACACGAACGCCTGTCTTAAATGCGAGGTGCCTACCCACGAATTAGGAACAAATGCCAGAAGCCATCGAACCCGAGATTACGCAAGAAACCAACGATACAACCCTGAAAATCAGAACTCAGGCTCGGAGTCCGACCACGACCACATCATGTGTGACAATCTTGGTATCGGCCAAAATATTTTTGACCACCTCCACCGGGCTTCGGCCTCTCATCTGTACAAGCCAGACATCCTCCATACCATTTATCTGGGGCTATTCAAGCCCATGATGATCTGGATCGAAGGCTTTCTGAAGAAACATGGGTAACTGCAGGCTTTCGACGACGTTTGGAAGGCATTACCGCTATACCTAGGCTTCGTTACGGGGCCCCGTTTCCGAGGAGCGGGGACAACCTAACATAGGTTATTCTGATTAACTGGTCAAAAAAGTCATCCAAATCGGACAAGAACTGACTGAAATATAGCTCTTGGAAGTTGGACAACTTCACAGAGCTCTATCGCACTCAGTTTTGGTCCCATTTGGACGATTCCTTTTGTTTTAATATCCAGTTAATAACCTGCTCTTGGGGCCCCGTTTGTCAGAAACGGGGCGTCATAACGAACACTAGCCATACCCGGGATTCTTGGTCCCCAAAGAAGCCTACCGTGAAGTTACGCAGTGGCAAGGGAAAGAGATGAGGAATCTGGGGTGCTGTATTTTGGGAGTTCTCGCCGTGGCACTCCGCCAGCCTGGAGGTGCACAAGTAATCCCTTTCAAATGTGCTCTCGGATGCGTCAGGGCCCTGGTCGACTTCAACATGATGGCGCAATACCGAAGCCACACGTCTGACACCATAGCCTACATGGAAGATTATCAGGACCAGTTTTATAAGCTAAAAGATATCTCCTTAGAATTTCGAGTAACAAAACACACACAGGACAAGGTTGACAAGCAACGAAAGTAGATTCGACGTCAGCGAGCCCTGGTGATTGAGCGAGTGGCCTCATCCCTACGGTGCCGGATATGCGACGACAATCGTCAAGATGAAAACGACCTCTGTCTGGACTTGGTCCGTGGCGACTCGCATTTCAACTTTATCAAGATGCATCTACTAAGCCCCTTTTGTGACCATATACGCCAGTTTGCCAACATTCCGATGTATTCCACAGAGATCGGAGAGCTCGCTCACAAGACGCAAATCAAACACAGATGGCGCCAATCGTACAAAAATGATGAAGCGCGCCAGATCCTCCACAGCTACGGTCGTCAACATGCCATCAGAATGCGACTTTTGAACCTTGAATCTCTAAAATGTTGCGATGCCGATCTCTCAGGTGAGGTCATGCATCATTTAGACAGGGCGGCCAGCACGCTGACCGCAGCAGCGCCGGTTGTCCGCAGGAGGTCCTGAAGTGACGTCTGGAAGATATGTCCAACGTCGTGGATTTTGGCGGGATCTCAGGAGTCTCACTCAAGATTATATATCGTGAATTAATCTGATATAGCAGACATAACCTGCCCGCAGCGCACCGGATTCCCAGAGGACCATGTGATGCTTTGATCACTCCCCATTGAGCTACTCACACAACTTGAAATCCCGGTTCTTTCGTTCCAAGAAGCCAATGTTCACAAGATTCACCGTGCACGATCCACCAGCGATCTACACTTTAGAAACCAGGGCAGTTCCAATGATTGGGTTTGGGTACAAGCTGGCACGGAAGAAATGTATGGTGGGCTGACGGGTCATCTGCCGGCAAAGATTGTTGCCCTCTTAAAGATCAGGCACTACAGATCTGACGATACTGTGCGTCGGGTCGCCAGTGTTCAGATGCTGACCCCAGTCAACTCAGGGCCTCTATCGGATCAACCTGGCCTTGTTACAGTGCAGATGAGGGAGGACCGAAGAGGGCTTACAATAGTAGATATATGGACAATCCTCGGTCTGGCGCATCTGATCCAGCAGGAGGACCGGCGCTGGCTTATAAATAGCCGGATTGATTTGAGAACATTTAATGAGGTTTATTAAAGAATCTGGATGAGAGAATCAGGACTCGGCTATGCGGGAGAATCATACATGATCTTGATTCTGTATATAGAAGATATAGAAGCGACTTTAAACCCACATCATGAGTTCGCCAGACCAGTGAGGCGTAATACGTGATACGTAAGCTGTGTGATGTGAAAAGAAAAGTGCTGCTGCCCCAGACGCCAGCAGACCGACATCTGATGAAGCAGCGAATTCATTCAGGTTGAGAGTACTCGAGCCGGGATGAGGGGCGGGATACGTCCGGACGCAGAGAAGAAGTAACGAGGAGCGAGCACGATCAGGAGGAAGAGGCGATGAGAGGGAGAATCTGAGGTAGTCTGGACGTCGGGAGAACGCGACGTTGCGTCAGGACGTAAGGAAGGTTGCGACACAAGTCAGGAGATACAGGACGCATGGGACGCAGAATATTCGGCGCTTGAGTCAGGACGCAACTCCGGCGGATCAGACGAAAGATCCGTTTTTGCTGATCCACTAGCACCCAAGGATCCTCTAAGTCGTCCTTTTGTAGCATCAATTATCACAGCTCCTTACTCGCTAGGCTTCGGTAACCATTTTTCGAATATAAGTGTTTGGGAAATTACTCTCACAACCACGATAGCAGAGGATGAGCCATGTGTTTCTGATAAAGTTACATATGTTGAGCCTCAGCCCCTCCTCTCATGCCTCAGCCAACCCACTGCCCTGCTTGACTCCCTGACCCTCATGTAAACCATTCCCGCACTGACACAAGCAAACAAAGAAAGCATAAGGCTTCCGAATACAAGCAAACGTTGGACGTCATGTTCTACCGAGACCCTCACCACTGCATCATGCCCCCTCTCCGCAGCCCATTCGAGTGGGGTTTTGCCGTAGTTGTCTGCCTTGTCCAGGTGGGCGCGCATTCTTGCCAAAAGGATCCTCAATATCAGGATGTGCTACTTCTCAGCAGCCCAGGAGACGGCCGTTCTCCCGTCACTGTCACTGACCCCCAGGATAATCACATCCCGTTGCAGCAGTATCTCAATCATTCAATCGTTCCTGCTCTCGGCAGCCTATATGAGAGGTGTTTTGCCGTTATTGTCTGTCTTGTTTGGGTGGGAGTCTTTCCGTGACATCAGTAGTCTCATTAATCTGCGGTAGCCAGTGACAGCAGCCAACGAGACAGCCATTCTGCCATCATTGTCAGATATCTCCATATTGATATCAGAATGTTCTAGCAGCACCTGGAAGACACGATGAATCCTGAAGTATACAGCCAGAGTAGGGGGAGTTCTCCCATAGTGGTCTTTAATGTTAGGGTTGATCCTTGCATGGGGCAAAAGCATCTTGGCTAATCCGTCATCCTGACATTTCACAGCCAACAAAAGCGGTGCCACTCCACTGTGATTTGGGATATTGGGGTTGGTGTGGGGATGATCAAGCAGGAGTCTCATTGCTCCCTTGTGCGCCCTATGTGTGGCCCAGAAAAGTGGTGTCTTTCCATTGTTATCTGGAATGTTGGGATTGACATCCTTCTGTGCCAGTAGGAGCTTTACTACCCCATTGTGTCGCCTCCCCATAGACCATCAGAGCAGCGTTCTATCGTCAATATCTAGTAAATCTGGCTGGACCTCACTGTGCATCAACAGGAGCTCGGCTCCTTTATTGAGACCATGATAAGCAGCCCAAGCAAGCGGCCATTGTCCATCATCATAAACAAAGTTAATGTCAACCTGGTCGCGTTCCAGTAGGAGTCTAATTGCTTCAAGTTTTCCAAACTTAGAAGCCTAAGAGAGAAGAGTTTGTGAACGATTGTCGGCAGTGTTGACTTTGACTTCTTCAGATTCTATGAGTAGCTTTTTAACACATTCCTTGTACCCATTGCCAGCCGCCCAGGAACAGGGGTTCTGCCAGACACGTCAACCAGGTTTGGGTTTATTCGTACCCGATTCAAAAGCATCTTAATGACCTCAGGCTCACCGTTACCAGCTGCCCATGAACGAGGTGATCACTGAAGCCTTTGGCTAATATTGTATTTCGAGTACTACTCATCCCACACCCATGATAGTACTCCAAGCAAGAAACTGGGCTTCAAATCACAGTGCACTCAATTGGCAAGGCATACTTACTTGACGAGGTAGGCAGAAGACCACTTCATACAGGAATCAAAATCAGTAAACTTCAGCGAACGAGATACCTACAACTGCAGTCAGCCAATGCAAGAGACAGAAAGAGAGGAATTCATTAACTTTATGACTACATTTCCCAGGACGTTCCTGATTGAGGTTGTTGTCGTAGGAAAGGGGGTCAATCTAGAAAGGAATGGGGTTGGTGTAGCAACCTCTTGTGCACCACTCCAGACCATCATCATCATCCTAAATCGGACTGGAGATAAGCTCACCAGTATACCACACCTTATTCCTCCACTCTATGTCTGGAATTTTAATTTCGCATAGTCAATCAACTCATATGGCTGAATGGCCCACACCCTCCTATGTTCTTTCATTCAAAGACGTCGGCAAGAAGAGAGACTAGCAAAAGAGAATGAAACAATTTATGAGAAGCCCAACAACATGCTTCAATGGCTCAAGGATCTCATTGAACTATATCACAAGATCACCGAGCACTTATTCGAACTGCAGCTGGTCTCTAATCTGGCAGAGATTCATACAGCATCTCTTACCTTTATATAAGCTTTCTGTAACAATCCTATTGTGGAGCAGGTATGCAACAGGCAACGACAGTTGTCTCCTGAATAAGCAAGTCTCGTTTTCTTGTACCAAGGGGTCGGGGGGTACTATCTCTTCAGATATTACGGAACTGGCTTGCTTGTCTTTAAGTAACCCGCCGAAGGATACTATCTTGTACAATAGTAAGATGGGTAGTTCTGTCATGTTTGATAGAACTATCACAATAGTTCTATGTTTGGGCTTGCCCTTGAGTCGATCACAATAGTCTCCGGGTTCTTCGAGCATAGGCTTTGGTAGAGGAGGAATGTATGTAAAAAGAGTAAAGCGTAATCATATTGCAACTTAAGTATACAAAAGGTCTTAGATGATTGCGTGAAGATCCTATCTCTTGGTCCGAACCAAGCCTATTTTATAGGCATCTTCTCACAACACTTACCTTGGTGACTCATCACCACGCGTTACATACTTCTATGACTTATAGTGAGTCATAGCGTGAAATCCATCAGCTGACTCTCATGAGTCGCTATGCAACCTACCGTTATCCAATTAAAACTCATAAACCAAGTCATTCACTCGAATGAGTCATATGCGAAAGTCATTACATCATATGACGTCACAATCGTGAGTCATAAAAACATTAACCAATCATAATATAACGATGACTCGCAAGTGTGTAGTCATGTGAGAACCATGAGTTGAATGACGTCATAGTGTGAAATCCAACATAAATTATGACTAATAAATATTAGTCCTGTGAAATCTGCCTTGCTTAGTCACAATTTGTGACACTTTCCAACCTCCCTGCCCACGTGGAGTGCCTTCAACACATTTGCGAGGAGATTGAAACAGTAATTTCCTCCAAAAATTGCCTGATATACAGGGTAGCTCTGTACAATATGCCAAAGACTAACAACCTTTTCAAATAATCCATTAGGGAAACCTTTGACCTCCATAAGCAGATCACTACCTTTTCCCTTAAGTTATTATCTTAATTCTTTATATAGTCAGTTTCATAGCAAGATGCGGAAATGCTTTAGTCTCTCGGATGGTACCCATTTACCACATGGTACTCTAATCTTGGTCCCCATGGTGATGCTTTCTACCACTCCAGATCTACTTGACGACTCCAGACTTCCGATAGTACAAAAAGTCTCTGGTAGTTGAGGGTCGTGCTACCCACAATCCAAAATCAACCACTACCTCGCTAAGGGATACCGGGTTCGTTTACCGAAAGCATTCATTCCCTGGTTGTTCCTTCATTTCTGAGGAGATAAAGATCGTTCCACTTTCATCTGTTTGCAATGTGATTTCAAATACCCTGAGAGCCAATCTTACCCCTCTACCCTTAAACATGGGAACTTTTTTTACTCTGATACTACAAAAGAGCTTCTGTTCAAGAAGCTTCCTGGTACAAAGAAATTTCCTCTTTTGTAGTAGTCGCTGGTGCAGACAGACTCAGTTGTTTTTCATTTTTCTCAGTTTCCCTGTATCTCTTTGGACGGTAGCCTACGAAATTAAACCAATATCTGACACTGTACTGTACTCAAAACTGATATTCCCCTAAGTGACAACCAACATTTGCGTTTGCTGACCAAAAGATTCATGGTTTATGTGGCGCCAGCTGCCTATTTTGGGTCCCTTATCGGAACTGAAGCGTCTGGAGACTACTCAGTGATGTTAAGCGGAAAGTGGCGTCCTCAATCTAATTTTATCATATTTTTATTAGTTCCGGAACACTCCTAATAGTTTCCTTACTCTGAAAACATAGGTATTGTAACCCCTTGGGGCAGGGTGGAAGCGTAGGAGGTGACTAGGTCAAAAAATATCTTGTCGGCGGGGAATTGAACCCCTATCATCCACGCTCAGAAATAACGGATAACCGACAGGCGGATAGACTAAGCACTATACTACACCGGCATTCTGCTACCCAAGGATTTTGCACACATATACCTAGATTGCCGTGAACTCTGCATAAATGGACCATCCGTGATCTCAGACAAAAGACTCCAAGAAGGAATAATGCTTTCCATACTCAGTATAGCCTAGGGGAGCTGAACTTGGAAAATATCATTAACTACTAGCACTAGTACTACGATGCAGTTGGCTTTGCAACCATACAATAATCTTTTTCTTTTCCACAGATCTAATTTGGAAATTTTTGAGTAACTTTTTGCTGAAGCCAAAAAACGGGAGCAGAGTTGCGCTGATGACAATTATATTAGGATATCATACCTACAACCAACAAGAACGATTCAGACTTTATCCGACCCTCTCTTCCCCTGATGGAACCCATTTCCGACATTCATGGACCTGCCAATGCCAATGATCCCAGTACCTGTGTTAGGATGAGGCATGGTAGGGGGAGGTTGAGGGCAAGGAGGATGGCGAGTTAGTATAATGCGTAGAAACCGATGATGGCCTTGCCTATGGAGTGCGTGTTTGCAAGCCGGAAGGAGATTGAAGGAGGAGGGGGACAGTTTGGGTATGCGTCAGTGAAGTAATTTGCCGGTGCATTGAACGAGAAATATATCTTGTGTGAGAGGGAGTCTGTGGCCATTGGGGTGTCCAAGTGGAGGAGGGAGCTCGTGCGCCGGATGGATAGATCCTCTAGGTAATTTCAGTGTTCCCAACCGTCCAGTCCGTCCGGCTTTGGGTACGGCCGGACTGACCCAGGCTTTTTCAGAGACGGCCGGGCCGGACTATGGGAAACCGGCTTTCCAAAAAAAAAAGCCGGGCCCGGCCTGGGTGTCCTGCAAGCCTCGGTTTTTAACCCTAACCTTAATCTGCAGAAAGCCATTTCTACAGATTAAGGTTAGGGTTGATACACGTGACTTCAGTGTTTCAACATTTGAAATATGTGATCACTCGGCTAGAAACTTTACTTCCAGAGGCAAAACCTTTCGGAGGGCTATCGTGGGGTATCCGAATAAATGCGCAACGGTCAAAGACGCGAACACAAGAACTAGATATTGGATATATGGATAAGTTGGCGACATTGATTGACTTTAAGATAATCTAAAAGCACACACACCGTGTAGCATTTATTGTTCTAATCGGGGTGGGAGCAGCCAGCAGCCTGACGGCTTTCGCAAATATCTATAAATGGCTGGGTATCTGTCGGTTAATTTATGTAGTTCAATTTAAAATCTCATAAGCGAACAGCTCAACCAATCAGTCTTGAGTTTTGCACGAGCAACACTCGTTGTCAAGGTATCTGGCGGCTTTACCTGGGCATCTGGCGGCTTTACCTGGGCATCTGGTGGTGGCCTATCCTCTCGACCCGGCGGTTGCCTGGGCGCCTGCAGGCTTTGGCGGCCGTTGATAATTTAAGCCTGACTGACCCAGGCTTCTCAAAACCATGGCCAGACTGACCGGACTCCCGACCCATGGTCCGGACTATGGTCCGGACTGGCCGCTTGGGAACACTGGGTAACTTTCCACCTCTGCGGTGATTTCGTTGTAGTGTGCGCAGGGCAGGATCTAGTCTGGGCTATTCCGGTAGAACCCTAGGAGCCGTGGAGCGCGGGCTGAGTAGCGGAAGTCGGAGTTGGCTTTTTCCATTCCACGACTTTCTGCGTCCCGATGGAGATCTACTACCTCCTACCTAATTTTCGATCTCCAATTGAAGCCAGGCCGTTTCCCAGGGAGAGGTCTTCGTCTAAAATAGTGTATCGCTCCTGATTCTTGCCGGCATAGTTGTAACTAGTGTCCTTCAGTCAGTGCCCACTGGAGTTTGCACCGCCACTATGCGCGGCGGTAAATGCGGATCAAAAGGTCGTAGGAGAAATACGTGTCTGATACTAGGTTCTATTAAGTGTTGATGTGTGTGTTCGCCGGGACCAGAAAAGAAGCTTGATTTTCTAAGGAAGCGGAGAGCGTGCTATTTATGCTCTGCAACAAGAACACATATCCACTTCAAGAAAACAAAGGAAGACAAAAGAAAAATCTAATGCGCATAGAGTTACATCTATGATTGACTGATTGAGCCTAAACTCTGACAGCATTGAAGTGAAACTAGGATGAACTAGGAAGTACTGTCATACTCAAGAAGATAGAGAGTACATATCCGAAAGTATAAGTTCAATAATGCGCAGCTTAGCAATTGAAAAAGCAAAAGGAAGACAAAGGAAGCGAACAAGAGTAAAAGAAGAACTACTCCTGTACGGCGGATAAAACTAAGTCCAACATTAAGGGTGAGTGATGGGTTGTGATGAGGCAAGGGAGGGGAAGACCCCAACTGTCGGAAATTACGTGGTAGAAATTCCCTCGGTAGGATAAGGTCATTTCAGCGGGTTTTCTGGATTCTCATACCTTGCTCATCGGCACCCGCACTCAACAGGGCCTTCAGGCGGAGAGGAAGCCGCGTGCCTTTCAAAACATCGGCCCGTGCCGTCGGTTTATAGACTAAACGTCCGATATCTGGATCTGTCATATTGTCTTCGCTAGCGGACTTCATAAAATCGAGATAACAAGCGGGGGATGAGTGCCGGGATGGACGATTAGAAGACATCATACAAAGAGCGTTCCGACACCAGCCAATACCATCGCCACCATATAATCAAACCAGCACAAACCCCAATTGACGAATTTGAGTGGTGGATACCAGGGGAGCGGCTCAAACCAGAATTCTGTGAGAAAATGCATGACGTGCTCACC
>Ga0307517_10000433_pt1 | contig 71949 bp, 67 predicted proteins | sample 23_EM_MG_FD_194515 | JGI IMG/M metagenome (GOLD analysis project Ga0307517, IMG submission 194515) | Populus trichocarpa ectomycorrhiza microbial communities from riparian zone in the Pacific Northwest, United States - 23_EM | ecosystem: Host-associated > Plants > Roots > Unclassified | place... | reverse complement strand
CCTTGTTGCCATACGGCGTGTACCAGTTGCTTGATCTCGAGGCATAATTGGAGTTGTAAGTTGTACGTTATTCTGATGTGATCATGGCCAAGACACTAGTGTCTGGTTACTAAACGACCGCTATTGGAGAGCACAATCGAGTGACATTTCGTGATTGGTATACCACCCCCCGATCACGGCAGCATGCTCGAGGCCACAATTGGTAGCGCAGTAGACTGGGAAGAGCTATAGAGAATTATGCGGCGACTCATATGTCCATTGCTTCTACAGCGATGAGTTGCATATAAACCCGCCCAAGCTCTCCCGGGGAACCAACAGGAGTTATTATAGTAAAGAAAATTACGTCAAGTGTAGGCACTGGTACGGCAAATGGGTAGTAAACCGCTGTATCACAAAGGAAAATTGAGCCATCCTTACCTCCCCAACTCTCCACCACTAAAAATGAACTTCGCAACTCGCTGCTAATGGTTCTCGCGGTGAATCACCCAGCCCAAGTAGAGTCCAGGAAACACCATAATACGTGCCCGACCAAGAGAAAAAGTCGTATTTATCCTGGATTCTATTGATTGGCCCGACCTTAGAGAGGTACAAGATAAAGTGAAGCAGGATTCCAGGGATCTTCCAACTTGGTTGTCCTTAGATAATCAAAGCTCGGACGTGCAGTAGCAGTAATGTTGGGTGCCGTCGCTGTATCGTGGTCTTTGTGGATGGTAATGTGGTAGTGAGATATATGTACTCTGTCCTAGCTTGTGCTAGTGGCCCGGAGGGGGGGTATTCTTACTGCATATTTTTCAAGAACGGTAGCAACACTTGTTATTCTCCAAGCAGCAACCTTATTGAGAGGGGCCGTTTTATAGGGGTGGCTCTGGTCCTGTGAGGTAGCCGAGCCCTTGCCTACCTCCTCTCTAAAGATAATCTTGAAGCTAACAGGTGAATATAGACCGTGCATGACAGCCCATTTCCACCGGTAATTTTCTACTTCTCCCTAATGCGCTGGGGGAGGTTGCGAAGCATTACGTGGACAGCACCTCAGAGCGCTCCATTCATAGTTCACTCCCCACCATCTCTTCTTTCAAACGCTCGCGGTCGGCTAGCGGGGGGGAGGGGAATGTTACTAGCTTGCTAGGAGACCTTAGCTCCGCTCAAGATTTGATAATAATTTTCGGGAATGCACGCCCCCCAATGCCGGTACATGTGCTCAAAGAGATTATCGCAAGGAGGTTTTTGTTTTTTTGTGCAGTGAGATGGGCAGGGGGTTTGGGATGGCCGGGCTACCGGTGCGGGTGGTAGAAATCCGAGTTACCAGAGAAATATCATAGTACTCACGTCGCCGGATTGCTCTGTTAGTTCGTTCCTATTATGGAATCGCTCATCCGCGGATATTTTAGCCAAAAAACTCTGTTGGGAAGCGATAGTTGCGTCCTGGCTCAGAAAGCTCAACCCCTCAAGAACCAAGGCTACCTTGAGCTTGATATGCGGACAAGACAAACAGCCAGCGAGCAGTCTGACCAACTGTCCAAGAACCATTCTAGGCAGAGAATTCGAGGTGCGTCGAGGCTGTGGGTCTGCCACTCATGTTCCCCTTTTAAAGCGAGCTGTTTTAGAATTAAATTGGCATGGTGGACTTTGCTTTGATGCTATTGCTATCAAAGTTCATGTTAAGAGCCTAAGCCACCTGTAACACTCTCCTCACTAAGGTTCACTCCCTCCAGCCTCAGCCAGATTCCCCACCCTGTTTTAAGATGTCCTTTCCCATTTGACCATTGACGCAGCACTGATTATTTGTGTGATTTTATTGGCTAAAGTGTCCGAGAATGGCCTATTCCATAATAGGAACTGGCAGAGCAATCCGGGCGACATGAGTAGCATTACGTAGGAAGTGCTCGATTTTGTGGCATGTGCCTATCCCATAAACAGAGAAATGTGTGTGTTCGCGGTGGCTAGTTGTAAATGCCAAGTGTTATTAGTCCCGGCGTGGACGGCATTCTATTATCATTAAATACCCCCGCTCACCCTTCCTCCTCCACCAACCACACACCCGTGTCTTCGCCTTCTTGAGTTGTAATTCTGGCAATTCCTCCGACAAATTACTATCGCAGGTAGTATAGGTTTCTCACAGCTCTCTATCATGATTTTTATTATTGCTGTTTTCCTTTGTCACTCATGCCTCTTACGAACTAGTTGCTCTTTCTTCGAATCTCTTTTCCTACCTGTCCCCATTTTATTGTATACGAAGCATCATGCCGAAGACCAGAAAGACTTTAGGGCATATCAAGGCTGCAAATTATTTCTGACTTTCCTCAATGAGTTTCAAATAAAGTATTTTGTGGTATACTGATTGATAATTACACAAGCAGGAATACGAACCGAGTAGTAGCAGGATTGAGTGGTATACAGGATTAACCGAAAACAAGCAAGTTGGCGATGAATCAGGGACCAGAGATCCGCCCCCTGCCTGAAACGGCTCATTACGACCTGACTGTCACCACTAAATACATAACTGCTGTCCTCGACCAATTCAAACAACAGGATTCCTATGGCCTGTTTGCTGGGGTGCGGGAATATGGAGGCCCAGTTCTCCCGACTCTCGTGTTTGGATTTCGGAAACTCAATGAACTAGAAATCGTTCTCCCACCAACCCCCTACCAGCTACCACTTTTGGTAATTCAGGATTGGATTGCATTGTCGGATGAGTTTGGGGCGCCATGGTCATTAGAGCCTGTGCAGGATGCTGACCAAATAAGTTTGGAAGCACTTTCTCTGGGAATTGAAGGTGTGTGAGCTTGAAATAAACGACTTGAAGTAACTTATCTGATTCAACAGTAGGAGGTCTTGTTTGGGCTGGCAGCTTTGGTGGATTTTTGAAGTGTACCACTTCGCCTCAAGAGCTTTTTGGTATAACTGCAGCCCACTGTCTACCGGAGGCAGTGAATGGCACTCGAGTCTGCTGTCCATCGACTATTGAAGTTACCGGCCGGCTTAAGAGACTATTACCACATACTACAATGTGTCCACCAACCAACCGCCTACATCTCAATCTATTGTGGGAGTCTGAGGCGCAATCTATTCTAAACCGATTTAGATTTCAGGCAAATGATACTGGAGTTTCCTTTGTCGACCGACCCAACAATTATGACATAAAAACTGGGCTTCTTAGTGGCGAACCAGTAGGGGAAATCGTATCCTATCAGTTAGACAGTCGCAAAGACCTATTATACCAGTATGACCGAAGACTCGAATCGCTGCATCTGCCCAACTTTTCTGTTGCAAGATCCTGGGAAACCACAGTGGATTGGTGCATTTTTTCCTGTAATGGAAATAGGTAGGCTGAGCCTAATTTCTACTTATAACGATTATTTTGAAGGTTGCTAATTTTCTTAAATCAATAAAGATATGGGGGAAACATTTATGATGGATTCACAATTGACCGAACCGGTTATCTGTATCCTGGTGCAAGGGTCGAGAAAATCGGGCGCTCGTCTAGGATAAGGGGTGGAAATGTTAACCGTACTTTGGTACAGCATTGGGATGATGGCCATATAATACACGATATAGCCATTATTGGAATTGGAGGACCTTTTGCTGTCAGGGGAGATTCTGGAGGCTGTGTCTTTGTTGAAGAGAATGGGATCTATTATGCTGCAGGAATTCTTATGGCTGCGACTAGGCTGGGTGTTATCGCCCTTGCATCACCTTTAGATATCATTCTGGATTGTGCCCAATCTTATGAATGGGCATCGGTATAGGTTACGCTATACCTGTTATGCAGACCAAAGCTGATAGATGACTGGCTTGCTACTGTTAAGGTGGATCAAGAGGTGCACTTGAATCACTTCATCACACATGTAGTATAGCCAAACGAGTTTTCCAACTGCCAATTTTGTGTTTCAGCTTGTTTACCCATCACCGCGCTCTGATATGGATTCCGTAGAATCCCGAATAGTTGAACAATGTGCCATATAGTGAAGAATCCCGTAGCTTGGAAAAGGGCGCGGAAATCGCAGAACAAAATGAGCTACTCAGCCCCTCCCCGAAGCATGGAAAAACAAAAAAACACCAGACCTTACCAGAAGGTGGCAACTCCAATGATATAGCACATAGGCCAATTATTCGAGATTTTACGGTACCGGAATGAACGAACAAGTCTCCCCCCCCCCTGGATATCAAGAGTAGCTGTGATACAAAAAGAAAATCACATCAAGTGTATAACTTTATGTACCAGCGCGACAAATGTGGAGCAAACCGCGGTATCACAAACTCAAACTAACCTATTCTTACCTCCCCAACTCACCTCCTCCACTAAAAATGAATTCCGCAACTCAGCGCTACTCGTTCTAATCACCCAACGCAAGTATATTACCTGTGACGCTATAACGCACCCCCAACAAAGGGAAAAACTAGTATTTATCCTGGATCCAATCGATCGGCGATCCCTTAGGATAATACAAGGAGAAGCAAGATTCCGGGGATCTTCCGGCAAGGGTGGCCCCTAGGTAACTAAAGCTCGAACGCGCAGTAACAATAGTGTTGGGTGCCGCCGCTATATCGTGGTCTTTGTGGATGGTAATGTGGCAGTGAGGTATGCATACACTGTACTAGGGCAATAATAAATAAGCTTGTTCTGGAGGCCTGGGGGAGGGGGGTATCCTTATGGCATATTTATCAAGAACCGTAGCAGCGCCGTTATTCCCTAGGTAACAGCCTTCTCGAGAGCGCCCTATTTATAGGGTGTGGCTCTGGTCCTATTGGTAGCCGAACCCTGGCCACCTCCTCTCTAGAGGTAATCTTGAAGCCAACGGATGAATATAGACCGAGCATGACAACCTATTTTCACCGGTAATTTTCCACCCCTTTCCCATGAACCGGGGGAAGTTACGAAGGATTACGTAAGCAGCATCTAAGAGTGCACCCCCATTGATAGTTCACTCCCCACCATCGCTTCCAAACGCTCGTGGTCCGCTAGTGGGTTCTGGATCACTGGGGTACCGGGGAGGGAAATGTTACCAGCATGCGAGGAGGCCTTGGCTCCGCTCAAAAATTGATAATAATCTTCAGGAATGTATGCCCCCTGAGACCGGTAACATGTGCGCGAAGGGGCTGTCACAAGAGCCTGAGCATCCTTAAAGGGAGGGAAAAAAATAGGGAAGGAGGTTCTGTAAAGGGATCCCGTATCGTCATGTTCAAAGGAGCCATAAAGAATACCAAAGAGTTCTTGTGCGCCCTCCTGTCTATCGGCAGAGCGGTGGGTTGAGGTGGTAAGTTATGACCTGTGTGGGTCTATACTAACGAACGCATCTCCCATCTAGCCTGGGTCTTAGAAATCGTAGGCACTCACTTGGAGGTTTTGTGCGGGGCGCGTCCATCTTTGGTACGAGGAGAGGTTTGGGATGGCCGGGCAACGGGGGCGGGTAGTAGAGCTCTGAGTTACCAAATAAATATCGTAGTAAAGAGCGAAGAAAATAAACGGAGGACATAGTTCCGTACTCGTGGGAATAGGTTGCGGGTAGACTGCTATTCTATATACTAAGCATTCCCCCCCCTCTCCGGTAACCGTTTCCATCGTTCCGTCCCACTCGCTCACGATATACCTCAGACACCATTCCGCTGATGCTATTCCATTGAAATCGCGGCCTATCAAGGGGCTCAACCATTTCTCACAACAAGAAGCTGGCATCAATATACGAGTGAGATTTGGTGATTTAGGAGAGGGGGGGTGAAAGTAGGTAGCAGGGGGGGGGGGACAATAGCTAAGTTACGAACGACAGAGTTAGCGGGGCAACAAGAGAACAAAATGAAAGAAAAAGAAGGTTAGCATCCGCGCAACCTGAACTGTTGCGCGTGCATGTCCCTCTTGAGCTGGCCAGGGGATCTCGTTTGCAGGAATCAAATCACGGGAGCCGGAAAGTATCCTTCCCTACCAGTCTCAGGCAAGAAGTGCCCGGGAATTGAAATATGCCGTAAAATATCTATCCGTATTTGGGCCCCCGCACAAAATATACCCTCCGGTTTCTAGGCACTTCTGGCTTGGGATGAGTAAGTGATAGCAAATTACCCAAGTTTCAAGCCGGGGTATTATTTAGCTAGTCTCTTCGTCTAGCCGAAGGGATCGGGCACTAGTCGTTGTTTAGTGCGCTTGGGCGGCGCGAAACTCCGGAGTTGTGAGATTTGGCAAGTCTTTGCAGTCTGATTGCGCGAGTTTGTTTGCGGTGCCTTTCTTCTGTGCGGACATAGTGCTCGTAGTGCTAGAACCTCCCGACTCTGGAGTGGGCTGGAGTGTAAGTGGGGGTGGGCACACCTTGGCACCGGGGAGTTTACCAACCCTCCCCCTTGTTTTTTTTTGAAAACCCTCGGGGGATTGGCTAGGGGGGGGGGGGTTGAACTTCCAGCAGCCCTGGATACCGTTCTTTCCCTCAATTGAGGAACAGGATATCCGATTGGGAAATACATTATGGGGGAATTTTATCAGTTTTTGGGGTGGCTTTGCTTGTAAGCACGGAATGAATGTATTTCCTAGCTGCGACCCGAGATTGGGAGGAAAAATGTCTGGCTGCTGGATGCCGCTGGCGACTCATCCTTAAACCTGCGGCTATGAGTATAGCGCCCTGTGCCCGATACCAACAGCAGTGTTTCCAAGCGGCCAGTCCGGCCAGTCCGGCCATGGTTTTGAGAAGCCTGGGTCAGTCCGGCTTAAATTATCAACGGCCGCCAAAGCCTGCAGGCGCCCAGGCAACCGCCAGATGCCCAGGTAAAGCCGCCAGATCCAGGGTAAAGCCGCCAGATACCTTGACAACGAGTGCTGCTCGTGTAAAACTCAACACTGATTGGCTGAGCTGCTCGCTTATGACATTTTAAATTGAACTACATAAATTAATAGATAGATACCCGGCCATTCATAGATATTTGCATAAGTCGTCAGGCTGCTGGCTGCTCCCACCTCGATTAGAACAATAAATGCTACACTGTGTGTGTGCTTTTAGATCATCTTAAAGTCAATCAATGTCGCCAGCTTATCCATATATCCAATATCTAGTTCTTATGTTCGCGTCTTTGACCGTTGCGCATTTATGCGGACACCCCACGATAGCCCTCCGAAAAGTTTTGCCTCCGGAAGTAAAGTTTCTAGCCGAGTGATCACATATTTCAAATGTTGAAACACTGGAAGTCACGTGTATCAACCCTAACCTTAATCTGTAGAAATGGCTTTCTGCGGATTAAGGTTAGGGTTAAAAACTTGAGGCCTGCAGGTCACCCAGGCCTGGCCCGGCTTTTTTCTTGGGAAGCTGGGTTCCCACAGTCCGGCCCGGCCGTCTCTGGAAAAGCCTGGGTCAGTCCGGCGGCACCCAAAGCCGGACGGACTGGCCGGTTGGGAACACTGACCAACAGCTCTGATGTGTTGATTTAAGCGTTGTTCCACTGTATTGTGATTCCCTTTACGCTTAGTCGCGTGCTTGGGGTCGTTCGTTGATTTCCCTATACCTGAGGATACGATGTTTTGTGTTTGCCTGGGCTTTCGGGGCTGGGGGTAGTCAACATGGAGGAAACTGTGCGTTGTTATGGGTGTCCTGTTAGCGTACCTGACGGCGGGGATAAGTACTCTTGCTTGTTGGTATTAAACGGTTTCTGCCTTTAGCACGCATGGCAAATTTCTCCGGTTGTATCATCCTCGTGATAGAGCCGCACACGTCAAACATGACACCTTCTAACGTTCTGGTACAAGTATGAAACGCTGTGACCCATCATAAGAGCAGGGAATGTCCAAGCCAGAGCACATAACGCAGGGACTCATCCGGCATTACCCCCTCTATCCTCAACAGCGGCCGGCAGATGGCACCTGGTAAGTTAACTAGGTTACCGCTAGGTTGCTACATGGATCTGTACTGAGCACCGAGTGAAGGACATTGTGGTGGAAGTTGGAAATATCTGGGACTTGGAGCAAGAATCTGGATCACAGGTTGTTTCCGTAGAAAAAAACAACTTTCCAAATTCCAAGGATTATCATGATTGCGGAAAAATAAAACTGCACATATTAAGCCTAATAGAAACAAGCTGCAAAATATTTTTCATAGACTTTGTGTGCTGTGGTATGATTGCTAGTTGGTTGTTCATCTTGTGTGTGAATAACTGGGACCTAATGTGTTAGGAATTGTAACCTTAGGGCTGGTTTACAAATCATACACATACAACTTTCACGATGACTGAACCTTTTCAAAATCTAGACCGGGGTGTGCATAGAAGTGGTTCTGATTTTAGAGAAGTGAGAATTTAGAGGTTGATTTTGTGGGTTTTAGTACGGAAATACGCCAAGACTACTTCTAAATCTCATGTACATAGCACCTCACAGGAAGTGCTCGATTTTGTAGTATGTGCCTAACCCATAAACGCAGAAATGTGATCATGGTGGCTAAGACAAGCTAGTTGTAAATGCCAAGTGTCATCAGCCCTGGTCTGGACGGAATTCTATTACGATCAAATACTCCGAGCTCATCGTTCCTGCTGCACCCACCACATGATGGAGTAACCCCATCGCGGGAGGTCATGTTAGGGCATCTAGTTAGCAGGTGAGTGGAATTGTCACCATGCCGAGGATGCCTAGTGTTTGTAGGGTAGGAAGCCCACTCTGCGAGTGGCCACCGCAAACTGTATTTAGTCTTAGCTGAGTTCTCTTTCTCTCCAAAGAGAACAATTACAACAATCATCATTTCTACACATCGAAGAGCGAACACACTTTAGTTTTCCTACCACCTGCTTTCTGTGTCTTTTCTCTCACGTCGCTCCCCTCACGGCAGCCTCACAGTGGTGCTTGTACGGCAGCAGTTGTCCTTGCGTAAGTCTAGACCACCATCATTAAGGACTCCACAAATGGGAATACTGACCGAGTAGTAGCAGAATTGAGTGGCATACAGGATTATCCGTAAACTAGCAAGTTGGCCATGAATCAGGGACCAGAGATCCGTCCCCTGCCTGAAACGGCTCATTACGACCTAACTGTCACCACTAAATACATAACTGCTGTCCTCGACCAATTCAAACAGCAGGATTCCTATGGCCTGTTTGCTGGGGTGCGGGAATATGGAGGCCCAGTTCTCCCGACTCTCGTGTTTGGATTTCGGAAACCCAATGAACTAGAAATCGTTCTCCCACCAACCCCCTACCAGCTACCACTTTTGGTAATTCAGGATTGGATTGCATTGTCAGATAAGTTTGAAGCACCATGGTTATTTGGGCCTGTGAAGGATGCTGGTCGCATAAGATTGGAAGCACTTTCTCTGGGAATTGAAGGTGTGTGGCTTGAAATAAACGACTTGAAGTAACTTATCTGATACAATAGTAGGAAGTCTCGTACGGGCCGGAAGCTTTGGTGGATTCTTGAAGCGAACCACTTCATCTGAAGAGCTTTTCGGTATAACTGCAGCCCACTGTCTACCTGAGGCAACACATGGCACTCGAGTCTGCTGTCCTTCCACTTTTGAAATCACCAGCCGGCTTAAGGAACTATTACCGCGTACCACAATGTGTCCACCAGCCAACCGCCTAGATCTCTGTCAATCGTGGGAGTCTGAGGCGCAATCTATTCTAAACCGATTTAGATTTCAGGCAAATGATACTGGAGTTTCCTTTGTCGGCCAATCTAACAATTATGACATAAAAACTGGGCTTCTTAGCGGTGAACCAGTAGGGGAAATCGTATCCTACCAATTAGGTAGCCACGAAGACCTATTATACCAGTATGACCGAAGACTTGAAACGCTGCATCTGCCCAACTTTTCTGTTGCAAAATCCTGGGAAACCACAGTGGATTGGTGCATTTTTTCCTGTAATGGAAATAGGTAGGCTGAGCCTAATTTCTACTTATAACGATTATTTTGAATATTGCTAATTTTCTTAAATCAATAAAGATATGGGGGAAACATTTATGATGGATTCACAATTGACCGAACCGGTTATCTGTATCCTGGTGCAAGGGTCGAGAAAATCGGGCGCACTTCTAGGATAACGCGTGGAAATGTTAACCGTACTTTGGTACAGCATTGGGATGATGGCCATATAATACACGATATAGCCATTATTGGAATTGGAGGACCTTTTGCTGTCAGGGGAGATTCTGGAGGCTGTGTCTTTGTTGAAGAGAATGGGATCTATTATGCTGCAGGAATTCTTACGACCGCGACTCGGCGGGGTTTTATCGCTCTTGCATCACCTTTAGATATCATTCTGGATTGTGCCCAATCTTATGAATGGGCATCGGTATAGGCTGCATTATACCTGTTATGCAGGCCAAAGTCGATGGATTGCGGGCTGGCTACTGTTGGGGTAGATTGAGAGGTGCACTTGAATCACTTTATTTCATGTGTAGCATAGCCAAACAAGTTTCCAAATTTCCCCTTTTCTGTTTCACCAATTACTCCGCTCTCATGTGTATAGTACTGCAGAATCTCGAATAATTGAACAATGTGTGCCCTGTAGTCAAGAATTCCGTAGCCTGGAAAAGGGGGGGCAATCGCGTTGAAAAAAGAGCTGCTTAGCCCCTCTATCAGGCATGGAAAGGCAAAAAACACCAGGCCTTACCAGAGGAGGTAACTCCGGCGACATAGCACATTGGTTAATTATTTGTGATTTTAAATGATTTTATCCACTATGTGGGCACCTCCTGAGTATCTAAGACTTATATTCTCTATCTCAACAGAGGTATTACTAAAGATACAGATATAGGGCCGTTGGTGCTTGCTGTGCGGTGTGTTAGAGTATTAATAAATATTGTTCGCCACTATAACTTAATCGTTATTCATTCAAGATTATTCCTGCTAACGTTTGATTAGAGTGAGAGAGTGTACCGGTACATAAATTAAGGTTAAAAGGCCTAAATGGGTATTCTATAAGAGACTTATCTTAGTGTGGGGAATAGCTGGTTGTGACTACGGCAGGGACGAGCTAGCTGTGAATGCCAAGCTTCGTCTGCCCTGGAGTGGACTGAATCCTGTTATCACGAATACTCTTCTACTTTCCTCCCTTCACCTTTTCCTTCACATCTAACTCACCAATATTTCTATTCCTTCAAATATTATCATTAAAGGTATAGGCTTGTCACCACTGCCTGTCATTTGTCATTTTTCTTTTTTTCTTGCTATTGACCCTCCTTGCAAACTAGTGGCAGTTTTGCTTTTCCCACGTTTTTCTATCCCGCTCGGCTCGCTTCTGGATACGATGTCAATGATTACCAAAACCTTAAGGCATGTAAAAATGGCAAAGCATGCAGAGTTTCCCTAATTGGTTACAAATAAAGGATTCGATAATATACTAATTATCAGCTTTACAAACAGGTCAACAAACCGAGACCAAGTTGGATTAGGCCAGACATATTATTTGAAAGGGGCAATGCATTCCCACGTCTCAGGATCAAAGATCTTACCCCTGCCCACCAGTGCAGTCTTCAACTTAAAGGAGATAAATGACTATATCAGCACTGTTCTACACTTATTCAAAAAGCAAGATTCGTATGGCTTATTTACCGGTGTTTGCGTGGGCGGTGGGCTGGTTGCTCCAACTTTAGTCTTTGGAATTCCCGGAGTTGATATCAATGATATTATGCTTCCGCCACCACCAGACCAACTACCTGTCTTGGTGAGACAGGATTGGATTGTAGCGGCGAATCAATTTGACACGATGTGGTCAACTGAACCGGTAAATGATTTGGAGCAGATGCAGTTAGAACCACTGTCATTGGGGATCGAAGGTATTTATATCCATAGATCAATCCTGTTATTGGCTAATCATATAGAAGGAAGCCTTGAGGCTGGCAGTTTTGGTGGTTTTCTGAGAAGCTCAACTTGCCACAATCAATATTATGGTTTAACTGCAGCACACTGTGTACCTGGGGCTAGGAGTGGGGCTAGTATATGCTGTCCATCTACGTTAGAAGTAACAGCCCGATTCAACCAGATGTTGCGTTACTCGGATGTGTGCCCCCCAGTGAGCAGGCTACAAAAGAATCCCGATAAGAACTCTGAAGCTCGAGCTTTGGTAGCCGCATATCGTTTTAATGCTTCTGTCACCGGTGTTTCTTTTCTAGACCCAGGAAATGATTTTGAGCTCAAGACAGGTACACTTAGTGGCGCACATGTTAGGGAAATTGTGTCTTACCAGTTTGAAAACCTGCCTGAAAAATTATTCGCATATGATCAGCACCTTCAAGGGCTGGATCTTCCAAGCTTTGGTGTTGAGAAATGTTGGGAAACAAGAATGGACTGGTGTGTTTTTTCATGCGATCGAAATCGGTAAGTATGTTCTAATTTGTACTTGCAACTGAGATATTCAAGATTGCTCATTTGGGGAAAATGGCAAAGATATGGGGGGAATATATACCGGAAATGCGACATTCAGGAAACAGGTGATCTGTATCCTGGCGCACAAGTTGAGAAAATAGGACGTACCACAGGAGCACGGAGGGGAACTGTTGGTCAGGTTTTGTTACAACATTGGGACAGTAGCTTGAATAATATTACATATGAAATTGCGATTACCAGCTGGACCCGAGGAGAAGATTTTGCCCGCAGAGGTGATTCTGGGGGGTGTGTCTTTGTTCATGAGAATGGGATATACAAGGCGGCTGGCATTCTTATCGGAAAAAATATTCTCCGCGATATTGTCCTCGCAACGCCATTAAATATTATTCTTGGTTGTACTCCAAACCATCAATGGGCATCCGTGGAAGTTCTACCATAATTTTCGTGCAGGATAGACTGGTAAGTGGACTCAGGCTGACCCTTGAGCAGACTGGCTCTTGGTTGGACTACCTCTCTAATGGAAAGGTTGATAGAAAACCTGAAGGGATCTTGACGTGGGAACTGTCTTTCCGAAATTGTGTGACCATTGGTGGTTTCAGGTGGACTGGCTGGCGGCTGAAAAGGTTGATAGAAAACTTAAAGGGATCTTGAAGTGGGAACTGGCTCACTGGGGCTGTGTGGACTTTTGTTGTTTTGGGGGAAATGGTGAATCTAGGGGGTAATGGCTTCAGTGTTCCCAACCCGTCCAGTCCTTCCGCCTTTGGGGGAGGATGGGACAGACTACTGCTGAATGTTTTTTTTGGGGGGTACTAGGACTGGCTATGCCTGGGAAGGTGAGAACTGGATGGAATATAGGGGACTATAGTCCCAGCGCTTGGACCTCCTGTACTAGTCGAGCTGATATCATACACCTCCAAACAAATTCTTTTCACATCATGAGACATCACTCATACAGTCACCCGCCTTCCCCCGTAGCCCCCCACCATCCTCGGTCATCCCTCCCCATTTACAGGCGTCATCACCCGTCCCCCGCCGTCCCCCCCCCCTGCCCTGAACTAAAATGTCTCGCCCTGTAGGGCCCGCTGTCCTGCCTAAAGACGGCTATCCTGCCCTTAGGCCGCCCCGGACGGATTACAGATAGCTGTGCCATCCCGTGGCTGGGAACACTTATTGGCTCCAGTGCATCACCGATGAACATGCGTTAAGAAATCCTGGGAGATATTGACAAGATTCAAATTAGCGTATGTGGTGCGGTGGAGTCGGCAGTGTGGTGAGGTGTGGGTAAAGTGGGTAGTTAATCATGCTTCAATTATCTATCTTCTTGTCTCTCCCTGTTGCTACTTTTTTCCCTTTATTTCTGCTGTATTCAAGAACTTGTTTGTTAGTCTACTAGTTGCACGATGGGGGAGGAGAGGCCAGAGTGCTATTCGGTTACTCATGCGTTAATACTGTATAGATAGGTGGGTCAAGTGGAGAGCTCTGTGGTTACTCTTTTCAATTGATAGCTTGTTCATCTCATATTTCACTGCCACTGATACCCAGAAAAACATATCATAGTGCAAAAGACTATGTAAAGTGCAAAAGTCTATGTAATGTGCCAATTTTTTCTTCTTTCCCCTGTGACTAACTCACATAACCCAAGGCCCGTATGTCTGAATTTCTATCCAGGCTGTGGATATTGCAGTGTAATAATTTGGGGATATAATAAGTTGCTTGAGAGTGATGAACCGCCATTTGTTGTTCAAGAGTTAAGATTACTGAGATGGGGGCAGTCTTCTTCTACCTTTGATTCAGACATTTCCATATATATATTTTTCACCACTGCGCTTTTTAGTTCTTGTTATTGCACGGCATCAAATATCTTAAAATTTGGGCTAAATACTGATCACAAATCTAAATACTCCTTTCAAGGAGAAAGAATCAAGTATATAAAAGATGGACTATTCACTGGCTTATAGCAACTATTGGCAATGAGAGGACCCCTAATTACAAAATCAAGGACTCTCTTCCAGGAGTCTCCTACAAACGATTATGCGATTTATACCACTTCTCATACCACACTCCTATCCCCCTTTTACCTGTGTTCTTTTCCACTTTATCAGGCCCCCTACCCAGCCCCCCGGACCACCCACCGTACGTCAGACACGGAGGTGAATTCCCCAGCATCACCCCAGCATATTCCAAAACAGGAGACAAGCACCCCTCGCCGCGGATAAGGTGCGGTAACGTAGCCCGAGAGGGCGGGCGATTAACAACAAAATATCTCCGCTATTAAGCTCCGCACAGTGTTTCCAATGGGGCACTCCGTGCCTCTTGGGCAACGGTGGGGGCGAACGACTTTTTGTTCTCCGGTCGCATCCAGCGCAATTTCCCATCGATTTAGAGTGAAGGACGTCTGGCCCGGCAGTCCGCCACCTTGATATTACCCCTGTAATGTCTGGGGTCGGCTTCCCCTAATACACGGAGCCAGAATATGGGCCACACAGCAGCACAATACTCTGAGTACTCGTATTTGGGCTGGTGATATTACCAAGGGGCTTCTCCATGCTCTGAATTTGGCGGAGCTCTGGAATATTAAGTATACTGGGAATCATGCTACATCAAAATTCTAAATGGTTTCTTGTGATGCGGAATCCCCAAATGGAATTGGCATGCCAAATAGATGTTGTAGATAAGGTGGAGCCAGGAAAGGCAAAATGGTTAGAATCAAACTTAGTAGTAAATTGCTGTCAGGAGGAGCGTGCAGTTTGTATCCGGTACTGCCTTCTATTTTGAACAATTGGCAACTTGACATACTTTTATTATCCGCATCGCAGGCATATATCACATTAGCTTATGCGCCCGCTTCTTTATACTTCAATTGGAGCTATGAATACCGTATTGCTGATTGGATACGGCAGCCATGAAAATATCAGCCCAGTTGATATTGGAACCCTGCTGGTATTACGCTCCACTTGAACCAGCCAGCACTCACTGTCTTCTGTCCTTCATTACATTCAATGGTGTTTGCCGACAGTTCCAAGCCCGTGGCCGCCCACCATCCCCTGCCATCTTCTGCCATCCTGGGCATTTTCTCATAGACCATGCAGTTGCCCACTCTCGCCAGTCGTGACTCACAGTTCCCCGCCTGTTGGAAACTATGGTCACGGTTGTGCCCTCATTTTCTCTGTTACAGGGTCGCGAGTGATACATCGTGACTGAATACATCACCCCATGTCCCCTCTCAATATTTGCGCCCCTCTTCTTTCTTCCTCTATTCTCTTCTTTCTTTTCGCTCTCAATCTTCTTCTCTTTGTTCAACAAGTAATCCAAGTTGTGCGCTTACTCTGGAGGCCGCTCTCCTTTTGAACACGTGATGCCGCTCGCTTCCACTTATATGCTCCCATTACCTCTTAACACCGCCATAGACTGTGGTTCCTGCAACCAAACACCTGTTTTCATGTGCCCCTGTATATTATTGTTATAGGTTGCTAGGCCCGTCGTTCTTGCCAATTAGTGTTCCCAACCGCCCAGCCCGTCAGTCTTCAGGTGGGGACGGGACTGACCGCGGCTCATAGTCCGTCTTTTTGGGGGCGCTAGGACGGACTACACCAGGGAAGGTGAGGACCGGATGGAGTATAGGGGACTATAGTACCAGCGCTTGGACCTCCTGTACTAGCCAAGCTGAAGTCATATATTTCCAAGCGAATTCTTTTCACATCATGAGAAATCACTCTCGCAGTCCCCTGCCCTCCCCTGCAGTCCCCCGCCGGGCCCCTGGACTTGGGAACACTGTTGGTGGTCGCAACCACCCTCGGATTTTGCAGGCGTGAACGGGACATGCTTTATGGTCCAGTCCGGTCCAGGGTTCTTGGCAGTCTGTCCTTCGGGCCCCTAGACTGTTGGGAACAGCGGTTCCGCACTAGCAATGGAACAGCTTAACCGGTAAAAATGGTTTATTTCCCGCATACCTAAGGTCCTATACGGTTGCAATGGTTCCGTCCAGTTGGGAGACTGTTTCTACTGTGAAAATGACCTCTCCGTTTTGAAACGGTCATTTGTATGGGGCAACGGAACGGTCCCATCACAACCGAACAGGGCCTAAGAGTACAGCAGATTGCTAGCGCCAACTATGTACAAATACATATAATATAACTGTACTCCGCAGGGTATAAAACCGTAGTAAAACTAGTGAAAATTACAAGTGAAGACCTCCAAACAAAGCAACCTCACCACCAGAGTCTGCATGGTCATCGACCAAGTCATCCTCAATTTCCTTGATTGAACCCTTGCTTTCCACATAATTGTTCCATTGCTTTGCAAGGCGGTTGCTAATAAGGAAGGCAGGACCGGTTTGCATGAAGTCATTGGTGCGGATAGGAAGAGATGTACCATGGCTGTCAAGTGCCCGAAAGGCAACATGGGAGTCAGGTGCGTTGCAAATTCGAATCCCATAGGAGGCGATAAAGAAGTTTGCACCAGCTTCGGTGCCATGGGTCCGAGCGAGATTCCAAAATGCCACATATTCGTTTCCATTTTTTTCTGTATGCATATAGCGCGAGAAATTCGTTGAAATGCATCCCGATGGTGGCGCGTTCTCCTCATCAGAAAACTCAAGTATATGAGCCCCAGCTTTGATTGTGTAGCCTCCATGTCCTGCTTGGGCCATGCGCGGAAGACCATTAGTATCGACATATGTTTGAAAGTCACCGACAACTGCTGGGTGGGACTTTTTCTTCATTAAATTCCATCCTAACCCAAACAACGAGGCGACTCTGCAACGCTGATCCTGGATAAGCTCAACCGGCTTGTTCTTAAACTTATAGTTTAAGTTATTTACCCAATCGAACTTTGGGCAGCTGCGTTGCCCAGCTGTAAACCCCTCAACTACTATTGAGCCTGTGTTGTCTTGCTATCATTCTAGTTAGCATAATTTCATATTAGGATTAGCACCGCAAGCAATCCAGCCACCCCCTATCCCGATAGCTAAACCCAAATAAGAAACTTTCAAGTGGGAGCCAGTTCAAGTCTAGCTATCCGGAAGGCGGGAGTGTCTGAATAGCCGTTGGTCTCATCTGCCGCATTTTTTAGGCATATCCGGAATGACGCTTAGGGGTTGAGAACATCCAGCCTGCTGCCGAAGCATGTAGCAAACTCGCCTATTTCACCTTTTCTGCTCTAGGTTCCCGTAGCGGCGTTTCGGATATGCCCAAAAAATGTGATACTGGTATAATCCAGCAAAAGCCGGATTGGAGTTAAAGTGAAACTAAGGCAACCGGGTCAACAGCAGAGCGCAAATAACATACTCCACGGTGAGCCGAAACATACGGTGACACGAAACAGCTGGTTACCGGCACTCTAGCAGAGAGCATAAACCAGTTTTCCGCGTACCACTTTAGTCTACCCCATGGACCGGTGAGATACGCATATTCACCGCCTTCAGTATACGGTAGCTCTATGCTGTCGCTAAGCAACCTTCCACCAATAAAAGCTCGGTATTTCACGATTGTTTTTCAGGCGAGGCCACTGAGCGGCAGTATAAAGCTACCATATGCGGAAGGCGGGGATTCAGCATGTTTCACCTGTCCATGGGATAACTTATGTTTGTTTCGTGCCGCTGTGTGTTTCGACTCACCGCGGGATACGTTAGGGCAAATTCGCCATAATTTAGACCCAGAAACCAAAGTGGTTGGCCGTGTGCAAGAAAATCACCGCCATACTTCTTAAGGTAGCCACTATCCTCTTAAGGACTCGCCCCGTGGCGAATTCGCCCTTCTAGGAATAGTAACTGCCATACATGTACACGTCCTAGGCATATTGAGCCCGAACATTTGGGTCCGAATTTAGCATGGGGTCACAGATGTGCACACACAATCCGCCATACAAATTTAAACCCCCTGTGTTCGGGTTCAATATGCCTGGGACGTGTAATACCGTAAAAACTCGAATAGAAGAAAAATGTTCCATGACGTTGGAATTTCCCTTCTGGGCTGCGCGAGGGGAAAACACCGCAAACTCAGCCCCCAGTTGGGACAAAAGAAAAGGAATATACGAGGCGCCTTACTAGGAGAGGCAACTCCAACGTCCTAGCACATTTTTCTTCTATTCGAGTTTTTACGGCAGCGGCGGGTCAGGCTTGACCAGAATTTGCGGTACTGGGGGGTCGAGTCCACCCAAAATCTATGGTAGTTCCAATCCGGCTTTTGCAAGATAATATCGCACTGGATGTGAGAGGACTTACGCGGACCGATTTTTGCCATTCAGTGGCCTCCAAAGCCACACTTGTTGCCCACTGCAGTACCTCTGTACTACCACCCGAAAAGTTGCGCACCACTAACCCAACCAACTTCCCGGTAGCAGAATCAATAAAAATAGCGCTTTCGTTTGCGGGTATATCGAGTTGGAGCTTCTGGGAATCAAGGAGATGGAGTGGATAGCGGTGGTTGCGTTTATCCTTCATCTTCCCCTCCAGCAGGTGTGTTCTCCACTGTTCCCCAATTTCTTCCTGCTCATAAACCCAATGATTGTGAGGTGGGTATTGGTTTTCTTGAGACTGGACAGCGACCTTGTAGATAGGAATACGATTGGCTTCCAAAAACCAGCCAGTCGGCTCTGGTGAGCTTAGCCCCATCTCCCGCAGGAGATTCTTCCGCTTTTGTCGCTGGTGATTGAACCGACGTTTTATCGTTGCGAGTACTTCGACAAACTTCAAAAGCTGAAATTCAAACGCAATACTCTTCACATGGGCGTACATCCCCTCTTTTGGCAAGGTCCAATTTTTTGCAACCATAAATGCAGTTCCCCTCTGCTCAATTAAGGCAACAGCTTGCCGGTAGGTGGAATCAGGATCGAGCAATTTCCGCAATAATTCGGTATCGTCTTGCCACTCCTTAATCATTTCTGCAGCCAACTGCTTGCGCTCACTTCCTATGCGTACTATTAGCCTCCTTACTCTCACGACTTTAATATCTTCTATGCATTTGGCTTTCCCAGTGAACCCAAGAATCCAGTCCGCCCCGGGATGTATGCCCCAAACTGCAGAGCAAGAGTACCGTAAGAACACGAATAACCAGATCATGTGCTTGGACGTTGGGGTTGCCTCTCTTAATATGGTCTTGTGTTTTCTTCTTCTTTCCCCTGTCTTGAGAGGCAGACCCTTGGCGCGCTTTTCATCCCTTTTTCAGAGGAGGAAATTTCGAGCTGCATAGCACATAGCCCGATTATTCAAGTGCTTACGGTATCCGCCCACCAGGAAAGACGGCCACCTAAGAGGGTGATTGTATGTCCCTACAGCCCTCTACAGACCGGTAACTCTTGAACGGTACCCGCAGTGCTCAACCGCCATCCGCTGTCCGCGCCAATTACCTGTAAGGCCGGCCGGCTACCTGTCGGGTCTGCCAATTGCCTGCAGTCCCTGCCCATCCACCGCGGGCACCCGTCCGGACGTACGCCAAGATACCTTGCTGTCCAAGGTGCCTCATGCCAGGGGGTGGGCGGGCCCTGCAGGTAATTGGCGGGCCCTACAATTAACCAGCGGGCCCTACAGGCAATTGGTGTGGACTGCAGGTACGGTTCTGGAGTTACCGGTCCGCCGAGGACTGTAGAGCCCTATAGTCACCCTCTTAGACGGTAGCCTTTCCCAAAGGACGAACGTTCTCGCCCTGCAACTTGAAGCACATGTCCCGGATTCCCGGGACTGCAGTCCTGGCGGTGCCTACAGGGCGGGCGGGGCGCCTGGGAACACTGGGCGCAGGGCCATGCGAGAAAGATTAGCACACTACATGCAAGGTTTTCCATTTCTCTTATCGCCTGCTGCCACCATCCACTATTTCCATGCAAGAGCTGCAATGGCTACCAGTAGAACATTATGACTTGTGCTTAAGAGAAAAGTACTCATCCCACAATGTAATAACTGCAAACCTTTATACACAGGTAGACTACTAAGCTGACCTTTCTTTCTTATTGTTTATCCAATGTACTACCATCCACCATTTTCATACAAGAGCTGTAATGATTACCGGTGAAACGATGTAGCACATTGGTGGACAATAAGAAATACTCGCTCTAACCAGTGATCCCAAGCGTCCCGGCAACCCTGTAGGCATCTGCCGGATGCAAGTCCTTGGAATTCTAGGCACGTGTCGAAGATGTAGGGCAAGAGCGTCCGTCCTTTGGGAAAGTCTGCTGTCTAAGAGGGTGGCGGCAGGTCCCTGCAATCCTCCGCAGACCGGTAAGTCCTAGATTGTACCCGGAGTCACCACCGCTCCGCCCCGGGTAGACATACAGGGGGTGCAAATACTGGCCCTTTAAGGTACTGCAGCCCGCCCAATCAAGATCCCACGATAGGCGGGCTGGGTGTTCGGGTTCAGCCGTTCATATTAATTGGTTTCACTTTGGGTGGTAACGGGGGAGGCAAAAACAAGAGTTAATGCATACCATCTTTACGCTTGCGGTTCCTCGGCATACCGTAGTGCTTTTCCTTGGAACGTGTGGATCCCGGATGAGAGGTGCTTCTCTTTTGTTAGTTAAATGCTCTTCCGCAGTTGCAGCAATCATTGAAGCATGCTAATGAGACTTACTGGTAGCTGGCCGTGGGAAGGCAAACCGCTGGTACCTCCTATATATTACCAATCCCGAAAGGGTTGTCAGTGCTATAATTTCTCAAAGAAATTTTCCCACATCTAAACACAACTCGCTTTCCTACTTTTAGTTGTAAACCTTACCTCTCCCAGCTAGAAAGCCAATACGAGGCCCTTTAGTAGGATCGAGAGAGGAGATGGTTTAGAATTCGGGGAACTCACAAACTGGCGACCTTTCTGAAATTGGTAATAACTCGGGGCAGGATTTCCAGGTAAAATTCGCTGTGGTTGGTCCGCAATAAGCAAAGTGCCGCAGGTTCCAAAGGGCGGGGGGTGGTGGAGGTGCAGGGAGGAGAGAAAAAAAGAGAGCGCGGCAAAGACAATACTGTAAATTTATTCAGCTGGCGCCTCCGTGTTGAAAATTTCCCTGCTCGCCTTGTGCGCTTGGTTCCGCTCTGTTGGGGCACGGATGGCGGAACCCGGCGCTAGGGCACTGGGGTTCACTTTTCTGGTAGGGTCTGGTACCTTTTTTCTTTTTTTGTCTTAAGTTAGGGCAGCCACCAAACTCGCGGAAATTAAGGCACACAACCCCTCCTCCCGGCAGACACAGGTTACTTGCGCCAACTAACTCGCCCCCCGTTCAGCATGGCCTTAAAACCAAAATCTCCCTCCAGCACGTTGGCGGCCAGTGCTCCGAACTGCCCGGAGACCCCACGGGGACGGCGGGGAAAATTCCAAGAAGACGGGACGAGGCGTGACTCCTATTATAGCCATGGTCCTGTGTGGGGCAAATTACCCGGGGGACTGCCGGGCTAGCTGGGGCCGCCAGGACCTACACGCTAGGCCTTTATTAGTATAGTGAGGCAAACAGGAAAGCGGTTGCTTGGGCGGGGATTGCATACTGCCGGGGTTGAGTGCGGGACTATGGGGGGTACTGAAACGATGACTTTGGTCCAGGCAGATAGTATTCTCCGGTGAGCAATACTAACCCTAAAGCAAAGAAAAAGAACGAAAGGAATTGAACGGGGAAATGATATCACTATCAGGAAACGAAACAGTACCGATGTGGGCAATCGCCGCTCGCACAGTGGGTAGAGTTAAAGAAAACAATGACGATGATAAAAGAACCCGTAAAGAAAGAAGTAAAACTATCGATCAAACACAAGATCGGAGTCGTCTATGAACATGTGGTTGCCTCTCGCGCGTGTCGTGTGTTCTGTGTCTTGTCTGCGTTGCCTCTCCTCTTCCTTTTGAACCCACGATCCTTGCCCCTCCTTAGTAATCACTTGCCCACTCCACCGGTCGAACTAACTAGCTATCTAAGCTGCCCGCTATAGGAAAAAATCAAAGTACAGGAAACAATTTAGAAAGAAATAAGTAGGCCTAGTTTCAACCCCACAGTACCAGAAGCCTGTAGGGTGCAAGTAAGGACTGCGGGGAGGGCCCGCAGGCGGCGGAATGGCCGCCGGGCAGATGTGGAAAAAAAAACGTGGGGGACGGCCAGGGATGGCTGAGGACCGCCCGGGGTTGCAGACAAACTATGGGTGATATATGGTGATGGTTTGTAACTGACACAATAAACGATATGCCTACAAGAAAGAGAAGAAGGTTAAATAGATCGTCAAGTACTCCAAGTCCTAAGATAAGACTGAGCCAATCATCTGCTACGAGCCTTATTGTCACCTTTAAATATTTCCATAAGTCTTGTTGCTTTAACTATAGTCACGGTGGTGATGCTGCAAAAAAGTCAAAGCATTGATGCAGCCGCAGTTGGCTCGCAACACAGTGCCGGAGATTTTCCAGAAGAGTTACTGAGAAACTCAATCGATCCTCTGGGATCCGGATATCCGCAACTAATATCAGAACTTTCCTATGGCGATAGCACTAGTGCCCTCTGCGGCAGGGATATGCTTGCTGCGTTGTAGATTCATGCCGGTGGTTTTTGTGTTATAATTTGGAAAACACTTTTAGCTTTTTTATTTCTTAAAGATGTATTCTTTCATGCTTATTAGTTTACGCATATAGCACATGATTTGCCTATCCATAAACTATGAGCGGGATTAAATCGTGAGCTTGAAATTCCTGAGCATACCAGCCAAAGAGATGTAACAGAAAAACACCATAGGGCCCTGCATCCATCTCCCCCAGTCCGCCCATAGACCCGAAAAAGACGGACTACCACCGGCGGTCCTTCCGGTCCTACCTCCGGGGCGGACGGACCGGACGGTTCGGAACACTGTTGGTGGCTGTGAATGGCGGTGTTATCCCTTCATTGGCCAAAGAGTTCTACCTTGCGACTGAAAAAAATGCCACCTAAAACAACACAAATTAGCTATTCTGTTGATATCAAAGGCTTGGAGGAGTCTTTTTAGGGTACGAATACTATTAATTCCAGAATTTCCTGCACTGAACTGCAATATTTCATGTGTTACACTGGAAATGATCGCCGTTCCATCTTTCCCATCTCTCCCCCGGATGTGGGGGGAACCTAGCCCCTCTCCAAAAAGGAGCTCTCTAGACGCCCGACCTCCTCACCCTGCCAAACAAAGGAAAGCGGAGTCTTCCTCAGAAGCAATCACCACGGAATCATACCCAAATGGTATTTACGAAAAAATGCATCTTGTCTCCTCCATACGCAAACTTATTTTTTTTTTTCCATCATTACTTTCCTTCCTTCTTCTCCGACTTCACTACTTCAATTGCAATCAACAGCGAACACCCTCGGGAGTCCAACCCCCGGTCAAACCAAACCAATCAAGGAATAGCGAAGAATCTCTGTGCCCTTCGTCTCTCCCGATTCCTCTCTCAAGAGCGTGACTCCTGTATCGGTGTCCGAGTCAAACCCGCGGCGCTTACGGACGATAGTTCACAACCGGCCACATCCTAAACCATCACAATAACATTGGTCTCCGAGCATGGCCGTTAGATATAACAGTCAGGTGGGTCTGATAAGAAAAGATTTGGTGTGCCTTTTGGTTGTATCATACGAGTACTGCGCCTAGATAAGGCATGTGACTGTTATACCAATCAGCCACGCTCGTAACACACTATTACACCCGCCCTCTAGCACTTTGAACTAAGATGCCGATCTTCTCCACTCTCAGAGCTCTAATAAATTTCCACTGGCCGTTGGCCGTAACGATCTTAGGGGAGAATGTGCTCGGTGGCAAAGCGGTCATCTGGCCGGGAATATGGAAGATCTTTTGATTTAGTGTAGGAAATTGTGGAAATTAATAGTATTAATACCCTAAACAGATGCCCCCAAGGCTTTAACTTCGACAGAATAGCTAATTTCGTGATTTTGGGTGGCATTTTTCTGGGCCCAGGCTGGAGCTCCTTCGGCAATGAAGGGAAGCCACTGGTGTGCACGGCCGCTGTAGCTACTTGCAAAAACATTGATACCGCCGTATAAGCAGACAAACCCAAGTAACATGATTCCCCGGGAACTACCAGCCCAGAAGCTAAACGGCAAAAGATTGATCTAAAGGTTTGTCTAATCTCAGCTGAAGGTTGGCTATAATGGGCGATCCTCAAGCTCATGTACCTTGCCTCGATCTGCACACTCTCTGTGCCCACCCTACAAATCTGCATTAGTTTATCTCGTTCAGTCGGGTTTATCAACTCATGTATCATACCTGAAAAATATCAGCGGCGATCTTCATATCCAGCAAGGGGAGGGTTGGGGCGTCTTTGACTAGTGGCGAGGGTATCTTTCGCAGAGTTCTAGTTCGTGGATTAGGCTCAGGGTGACATGGGGATTTCCCCCTTTGAGAATTTTTCGATATTACTACTGACGGGCTCGCAAGAGATTTTGGTTTTGAGGACGGACCATAACGGGAGGGAGTGTGAGTCGGTGTGAGTGATAATTTATGTCTGTATGGAGGAGGAGTTGAGTGCCTTGACCACCAGGAGTTTCCAGGCGGATTTTGCTCCGGGAATTATGGTGGACTTGAGGCGTGAAGCAAAGCGGATTAGGAGGAGGATGCGAAGGGGTCATTGGCGAAGGTTTCTTTCGGGCGCAGTAAGGTGTGGATCATGAAGGCGGCAATGTCCTGTGGGCCAAGGCCTATGAAGTCCTCAATTACTTCAGTGTGCAAGTTGCTAGAGAGCGTTAATGGTGCAGTGACTGCCGAGGGTTTCTTGTCCTGGGGTTCTGAATTCTCAAGCCTACAGCCAATATCCCCCATGAAACAATTGGAGAGAGCGTTAAACAAACCATATGTTGAATCCGGATATCTTCAAAATAGGTCTCACTCCAGAGATTGACAAAGTCGATATCCAGCCCTTGAATCTCGGTGGTCGCTGTTTCTAGATTCTTAGACTTCTTGGCATTGCTCTCAATCCTGTTTATACTGCTAGGCCCAAGCCGCATTTCTCCATGTTTACACCGATGTACTGTACATAGAGATCCTAGTTGAGAAATTGTACCAGCTCATTGTGTATATTCCCACATCGATGTCCACCCTCCGGGTACCCGGGAGTTGGCCATCGACCCAGCCACCTGTGAAGAGTAAAACTAAGCGGTTATCCTCACAATTTTTCTTCGTCGATTACCTGCGCAGTGTCAACATGGATTCCATGTAAGGAGGCTTCCCCGGGCTGGATCGTGGACGCAGTAATGGAAGTTGTGGGAGTTGTCACTGTGCCGAATTTGTTTGAGGCGTTGAATGGGGAGGGAGTGGATGTGGTGGTAGCCGTAATGGGCCTGAGTTTCCGACGGGGTTTGTTTGCCGGGGATGTGCAGCCAGTATGGGCGCGGGCCATTAATTCTGATTGGAAGAAAATTCCTGGAGAAAGTAAAAATTGTGCCTTTGGGAGCGGTGGAAACCAGAATTTGACTAGACCCATTTTTTGGATAATATAGCATAATATTATGAGGCTTGGCTTGGAAATGGTCGTGTGTTTTCAACCTTCTAGGGCCCCGGTTGGGCCCTGTTGGGGGACGGCCAAGAGCCCAGAACGAGACGGGACCGCACAAGAAAGTCCGTCCTCATCGGTGAATTCGCAGGATGGCTGTGATTATGAAGGACGATGAGCTCCACGATGCCAGACAATTTCAGGTAGAGGACGGCCGGGGGTGGTGGATAACAGTGGAAAACAGCGGAGGACGGCGGAGGACGAAGGGGGATGACGGATGACGACGGAGGACTATAAGACGACGGGGAACAACAGGTGACGGTCGGTGATGGTGGGTAGCGGTGGGGGACAACATAATGCCATCCGTGCTGGTCCACGCCCAGGACGGGCGGACTGTCCTATTGAGAACACTGCTAATGGCAGCTCTTTTTCCACTTCCTGTCTCATGGATACTTTCACCTTCGGAATCTGAGTTGGTATTCTTCTTATAAATTACCTTGTTAGTACTCGTTAAACCAAATTGTAGTTCAACTAGGGTGACTTACTCGGGAGGTAGAGTGAAGAGAATGTTTAACATAGTGAACCGGAAAGCGAACTGAGTAAGTTGGTCTGGTAGTGGAAATTCTCCCTAGTTTGATGATATTGGTGATGTGCATCTTGACACTTGGTGTTTTAAAATAGAATAACACAAGAGAAGAAATTGGTTCGGTGGTTGTTGTAAAGATGGAAAGAAAAGCCATGATACAGCGTCTGTGTTTGTCCCTTATACGCAGTGCTGCTGACAAATATATTCATCACGTGCCTTACCTTGGCACCTTGCGATGACCACTCCAAGCTGGAAAATCCGCAGTTTGAGAAAGACTCAACGAAACCACATGCTAAGCCGCGATTAGAAAAACTCACTCGTTACTCAGGAGTCATTGTGCCGGTGCTATACTATTGTTCATATCTATGGGACTAGGAAATTTATTTCTAGCTCTGCATCCTCCATTGCCTGTCTTTCTGCACAGGCGGGTTTGATATCATCTGGTATCGCAGGGTTTGACCGGCCACAAGTGTCTTGGTTGGGAGCCTCTGCCATGCTAACAGGTTTCTAGGGATGTTGCAAGGCTGCTCCGGTATTGGGCCCTCGATTGTCCCATTGATTACCCACGCGGTGGTTCTGCGGAGAATCCCGTACCCTCGATATTATTACATTCCCTTTGGTCCCAAAGGCTCTGTGATAAATCATTGCTAACTAACAGTAGTCTCCAGCCTCAATTATCATCAGTATCACATTTGTAACTTCTTTCCGGGACGAGGACGGTGCGAACTATGCGCGAAACACCCGCAGCCCGCATGAGGCCGATTTAGATCATACAAAGGAGCTTCTAAAGAACAGGGTATTTCACCTAGGTTATACTCCCAGGAAATGGTTGTTGGTGGGGCGAGATTTCTTGGGGGCTAAGGTTATTGGGGCTTTCCCATTGGCGCGTTGAAAGGAAGTAAACACACATTCCCAACTGCACGTAAACTCGTGTTAACTGGAATAAAAAGCGACAATTAGCACTTGGCTGGTGAGTATCAAGTCTTAGAAAAACAATACTCCTTTCTAATTCCCTATTTCGTCTACCTTACTAGAGTTCGTAGGGTCTTCTTCTAAAGCTAGTCACACTAATTCAACGTTCTTCATCTCTTTTACAATTAGTCACTTCGTCCTGCTATCTGTTATTGAAACAATTCCTCTAAAATTCTCAGGGAAATGCCTGGGCCGTTCTTCATCTTCCTGTCATTCGTTTTCCAGTTCATATTCTGGCTTCTCCTAACCTTTGTTGGATCTTCTGTGCGGTATATTCTACCCATTTTCCCTATATTAACGAAGTATTAATAATTTGCAGGGCTTGTTTACTTGTTTTCTTCTATGAGAGTCTAGACCATTGCACCCTTTGGTAACTCAAGTCTTGGTCCCAGCCTGTACCGAACTAGCTAACAAAATTAGATTCTAGGAATGTTGACAAAACTCTTACCGAGCCACTTACACATTACGGCTATGGGGATCGGTACCGCTCTCGGTGATGGGTGAAGTACCGCCTCTCCTCCCGCCGCTGTTGAAATCGCCGACTGGAGGGGGCACTACCCCCTTCTCTGTTTGGTTGTAAACCTTTCTTTCTCTCAGATTACAAGGATTACTATGATTCACCGTCTGCTACTCTGGATGCACACCGTGGAATTAGTCCTCTTGCGTTATCTCCCCAGGTTGCTACCGAAGACCACAGGTCAATAAGCGTAGTTAGGGAAAATCATCGCTCTGTGGTTGTTTCGGAGATAGCGGAGGAGATGATACTGCGAATTAGGTTTGAATCCCGGCCTTGTTGGGGCCGTTCGGGAAAGGGGTTAGCCTGTGAAAGCGTTTCGTCCTGTGAATTCAAACACATTTTGGTGCTTACATTGTTATAGCCAGAGAGTTACTGGTTATGGTGAAGGTGATAGTCATTTCGGTAATCAAATGGTATATAAACGCCTTCCCGGATTGGCATATCATGAATTGACCAGAGAAAGGATAGGATTTCCCTGTGCAAAAATGCCCCACTGGAATCTATAGTACCCCTCCAGTGGAGGGAAACGGAGATAAAGTCCAAAATAAGCCTTTTGTGCGACGCGCTAAACAGGGCCTAGGGTTTTCATTTCTTTCGCTCATTTGAGGTTCAGTGTGCCGGTGGAGGGTGCCGGTTTAGTTTTGCTGCCAAAGAAGAGGGATATTTTTAATTTGCTTATCTGCGTCTCGCTTGCAACAAGATAGGCCTGATAAGCTAATATATATCTGAGATACTTGATTCCAAAATTTCCCGCACTAAACTGCGATATTTTCCCATCTCTCCCCCTAATGTGGAGAAAACCTGGCCCCTCTCCAAAAAAAAGGAGCTCTCTAGGCCCGACCTCCTCACCCGGCCAAACAAAGGAAAGCGGAATCTTCCTTAGCAGCCATGACCACAAAATAATACCCAAATGGTATTTACGAAAAAAATGCATCTTGTCTCCTCCGTGCGCAAACTTATTTGTTTCTTTCCATCACTGCTTTCCTTCCTTCTTCTCCGACTTTGCTACTTCAATTGCAATCAACAGCGAACACCCCCGGGAGTCCAACCCCTGATCGAATCAAGCTAATCAGGGAATAGCGGAGAATCTCTATGCCCTTCGTCTCTCCCGATTCCGCTCCCAAGAGCATTACTCCCATTCCGGTAACAAAATCCAAACCCGCGGCGCTTACGGACGATAGTTCACAACCGGCCACACCCTAAAGCATCACAATAACATCAGTCTTCAAGCGCGGCAGATAGATATAACAGCCACGTGAGTCTGATATGAAAAGTTTGGTGAGCCTTTTGGTTGAACTGCGCTTAGATAAGGCACGTGACTGTTATATCTATCGGCGGTACCAGTAACAACACGCTACATCCTCCCTCTAGCACTTTGAACTAAGACACTCATATTCTCCACTCTAAGAGCTCTAATAAACTTCCACGGGCGGTTATCCGTGACGATCCCAGGGGAGAAAATGCGCCTGAGCTGCGGTCCTTGTTATTCAAGAGTATTGGGGAATAGATGATGACCAGACCGCTACCGGGCGAGGACACAACTGCTGGGCTCAACACCAAGCTTTCGGCGCAGTATCCACGAGGTTGCGAATTGGGCAGAGTGAGCGGGTGGGGATCTTTGACCTTTCGAGATTATAAGGATAAGGTTTGTGCAGCTGTAGGCGTAGGAGAAGTGAATGGGGCAGAGCTGATATCGTCCATATACCACCATGCTATAGCCGACTCAGCATATTAGTGCTATACAATTAACTCCTCACAGTGCTCCCTCGACTTTACAAAAACCCCACCTTTGCCAGTATCGGTGTCGTCTGCCAGGAACCAAAGCCCTATCATTTCTCTCTTTAATTGCACATCCGGGTCTCCCTTCCGCTCTCCCTCTCACACATCGCATCGGAGGTCTGGCAGAAGGGCACCTCCTGCCCCCCCTCTCCGGGATCTTTACTCCTGTAGCCCCACACTTTCGTGTCCAACCCCGCCAGGTACAAGAACAATCTACAGATCTCGCCACTTCACCGTGGGAATCTCAAAACGCTACACTCTCTCCCGGAAGGAGAACCCCCGAATCACTTTCTTGCCCTAATCATCCTCACACTGACCTCAGCACCGATACCGGGAAAGCTGGCGGGAGTGGGTGTTAGTGAGTTGAGAAGCTATGGCTAGTGTGCTGAGAGGTTAATTTGATAAGATGGGTAGGTGGGATAAAACACTAACCTTGTGGGCTGCCGGAAATAGTGGTGAGGCAGCGATAGGAATGGCCAAATGTCAGTTCGAAGGGGCCAGCCCTTCTCAATGCCCCCGTGTAGTGGAATAACTTGCTATGAGTCTCTCTTTTAAGCTCGGCACGAGATGGGTCAAAGTATTCTAGGATTGATTTTCTGGCAGGGGTTTACACTCGAGTTTTTTTATGAAAACTGTTTTCGTCAAGGCTTTCATTAAATGGCTGATCTCGATCTTGTATTTTGACTTTGGGGGTGCTTGGCAAGGTCGCATTTGGGTGGTATGTGCAATATGGGATCTAAAAAGCCTAGGGGGTGAATCTTTTACCCTATCACCAAAAGAATAACCCTTCTTAGAAGCTTTTGTGCCAGAATCCAGGAATGACAGGGCTGATAAATATAGCGGATTTGAAGAGCTTTTACTATGTGCAATAATTGGCGCATTCACAAACGTCCTCTCAGTATGATACAAGTATTTTGGTTACCGAGTAGAGTGCACCATTCTAGACTTGGCCGTACGGCAAAGCAGCTGCCAAAGTATTAGTTAGATTAGGTTTGAGCAAGGTTAGGGTTTTGACTATATGTAGGGATGTATCCACATGCCCCTACCCGAGAATCATCACCACACTTGGCCCCTTTCCTGAGGCATATTTTTTTCTCGCTCCCGGAGCCTCCTTTTGCTTCCCCCTGTCCAACCCGATCACAGAAAAACAATCAGGAATAATGGAAACAACTCCCACCCATCATTATAACCTCTTTTGCTTTGGTACTGCCACCTCCGTCACCTGTAGACTCGGCGCGCATCTTTGCCGATTAGAGGCCAAAACCCGCTCACCAAATCTTTAATGGTCTCCTGGTAAACCATCAATTTCACTACAGATGATCCATCTAACAATTATTGTGATAGTGGGACTACAAAATCATGCAAGTTGAACAAGGGCAACAAAATCAGGATAAGGGGGTTGGTGGTATTGCAAAAGTCTGCTTCTCATATTTTTTGTGGCGGTTTCCAATCTGCTTACTCTAGTTGCAGGAACTTAGAAGGCTAGTTACCCGAATTGAGTCAGGATTTGAAAAACTTGGGGGTAAAACCATATTCCTGCAATGGCAGATTGAATTCGGATCTGTTGGGGCCTGCGGCCTGCGAAAAAGGTATCAACGGCTAGTGCACAAGGTGAGGTTTACCACACCACAAAAAAATGGCACTGAAGACTCGCGTCGTGCAGGCCATTGCCACATCCGTATAGAAAGCCCAAGTCCACATACCAACCTCCAGTTCCTCAACTAACTCAAACCGAAACCAAAATCTTCCGTATGTGATGGTCCTCATTGAAGTCCTGTAAAGTTAGTATGATACTAAGGTTACTATTGTCCCTTAGCATAAATAACCGAACATGTCCTCGCAGCCCCTCCCCCTCACTCACGAACCCCGTCATTCCTTTACCACAACAAAAAACTATTATTCAAGCAGATGGATCGTATGACACTAATTAGGATTATGTATTTATTTTATTTTCAAATATTTTTTAATCGTGGTTTCGACAGCCAGTTGAGAAGTCGGGTATCGAGAGCGCACACTCCTAGCATCGTGATTTCGGTTATTTATGCGAAGGGACGGTGGCTTGGTCCTGATTTTCTACTTACATATCTTCAAAGCATGTACTCAGCTAACTCCGGCAATCATTTCACTATAAGGTTGCTGTTGCTGTAATATAAATCACCGACCCACACCTTGCATATAAGGGAGAGCGGCTCCATCGGGAGCAGCAGCCGGAGGCCAAAGTAGTGCTTTTGTTCCTGGCAGACGACATAGCGAGTGGCCAAAGTGGGATTTTTGTGAGGTCGAGCATGGTGGTACATGAAAGATATCCAGGCTTCTCGATTCCCTCCTCCTGCTCCTATTACTACACCAACCTCATGTTGATAATCTCAAAAAATCAAACACCTCCTCCGACTCACTCAACCAGATTTGAAACCCTGTGAGTGCTATTCTAAAAACAGGGTGTTGAGCTCGGTGGTTGTCCCCACTCCCTGCAGTAGTATGGCTACCATGATCACCCCGCCAATAGTTTTTAGCCACATGAACCGCAGCTTAGGTCTGTATTCTCCGTTAGGATTATCACGACCAATAGCGGGTGGAAGTTTATCAGAGCTTCTAGAGTGGTGAAGATTGGCTCCTTTGTTAAAAGTGCTAGAGTGAGGGTATAGTGTGCTGTTAGGCAGATGTTGCTGTACAGTACTGGGCGTCTTTGAGATGGAAAACTCCATCTTCTGAATTTTACAAGATTTATCATACGTCCTCACCAAAAATCGGCTCCAGGTGTTTTTCTTGGAAAAGGCGCGCGAGAAAAAAATGTTGAATGTGTCACGAGTTGTGAAGTATCGTTCTTAAGAGTCTGGGGTTCAGATCCGGTTTCCATGGTAGCATGAGAGTTTTGCTCATAGTACGGGAACCGGCAGACACCAAGGAAATGGAGAGTCGATGCCACAACTCCACCAGTTAGCCCGACAGCACCGGAAGCCAGACTCCCGGGGACATCCGCCCTGGTTGGAGCTCAAGGAGTCGCGTGGGGGAGCCAGGAAGAATGGAAGGGATGGTAGCAGGAATGAGTATGTGCACTGGCATGAAAGTGAAAAGATGCGTTTTTCGTAAGTATCATTGGAGTATGATTCGGGGGTGATGGCTTCGTGGGCAAATTTCTCTTTTCTTTATTTTGCTCGGTAAGAAGGCTGGGTGCGTTAGGAGCTCCTTTCTTGGCCATAGGTTGAGATTTCCCCACACTTGGATAAAGAGGTAGGGAAGATGGCGCATGGATCATTTCTGCGGGACCGTGGAAAATATTTCCATTTGGTGTAGGAAATTGGGAAAATTAATGTCATTAATAGTCTGAACAGAGTCCCCTAGGGTTTTGACTTTGACGGAATAGCTAATTTCCTAGTTTCTAGCAGTATTCTTTTGGTTGCAAGCTTGAGCTCCTTTGCCAATGAAGGGATAACAGTGTTCACAGTCGGTGTCGCTACAGTAAAATATTGAGCCTGAGACCATTTTATCAGCAGACAAACCAGAGTGAAATCGCTTTTTGAGCTACCCGTTGAAAAAAACTAAACGAGAAAGGCTTGATTTGGAGCTTTAACTAATCTCGGCTGCAGGTGAGGGCATCTTGGAGTGATGGCGAGTGTATCTCGTTTCAGAGTTCTAGTTAGTGGATTAAGCTGCTGGAAGTATGGGGATTGCGCCCTGTCAGCATTTTTTCGATCTCACCGCCAGGCTCCCTGGGCCAGATTGTGGTTTTAAGGCAGGACTGAACTGGTGGGCGTGTTAGCTGGCGTGAGTGGGAACCTCTGTTATCCGGAAGAAGGGGTGCATGCCTTGATTTCTCTGAGTTTGATGGTGGCCTTGGCTTCGGACTCTATGGTACAGTCGATGGGCGCAACAAAGCGGATGACGCGAAGCGGGTTGCCGGTGAAGCTCTCTTGCGGGAGGTTGCAGTGTGGTGCTGATTATTATTCTGGTGGAGGTGTCCCTTGGGCATAGGCATGTGAAATCCTCCACAAGTTCTGTGTGCAGGTTGTGAGAGAGGGCGTTGATGGTGCTGTTACCTCAGAGGGCATCTTTTGCTAGTATTCTGAATCCATAAAGTCATGGTAATGAGGAAATAATAAGCAAGGGGGAGGGAGTGGTATCCAAGGGCAGTGGACAGATCAGCCCTATGGATGTGAGGGAATAGAAGAATGCAGGGAACCGTGTTAATAGCAGAGGTGGTAGTTCCTAGAGTGACAACCGATTCGTAGGGTGGTTGGGAGGAGGGTTTGTCTTTCGATAAGCTAAGACTTGGCCTAACGATAATTCAGCCGCGAAAGTATTAGTTGTCATACCTAGGGTTTGAGCATCGTTAGAGTTTTTTCTATATGTAGGACTGTATCGACCCGCATCTACCGGTGAATCACCACCACACTTGGCAACTTTCCTAGCACCTACTTTCTCTCTCGTTCCTGGAGCCTCCATTTCCTTCCTCCGGCCCGCTCTGATCAAAGTTACTGAAAAAGAAAAAAAACAAGAAAAATAGAAAGAGGTCTCACTTGCAATCACAACCGCTTGCATTTTTGTGCTACCTACCGTAAGAACTCGAATAATTGGACCTGGCGCTAAGACGTCCGAAATTCCCTCTCTTGGATAGGGGGTCGAGCGCACAGCGAAAACTGACCCCCTCAACCCGAGCTTAAGACAAAATAAAAAGAAAAAAGAGCCAGACCTTACCAGCAAAGGCAACTCCAACGTCCTAGCGTGAGGTCCAATTATTCGAGTTCTTACGGTATTTCCCCGCCACTCTGTACACTCCCCTCACTCCTTTGCCGATTATAGGGAAAAACCTACTTGTCAACTTTTAATGGTTACTCCCATAGAATCAAATTCTTCACAATAAACTTCATCCGAACAATACAAAAATTCAAGAACAAGTCGCACCGAAACCACTCACTCGTTCTATACAGGTTCTCCACTATCCTTCCCAAGTCATTGAAGTCCCCCCCAGCAGAGTTGTGCCGCAAACATGCACTGTGTTTAAGGAGTCAGAGCCCTACTGAGGCCGTAAGTAGCAGTAGTTGATTATATGCCCAATCGCCCCGATGTATAGAAAATATAAAAAAACGTTTCCATCTCAAACTTGCCGCTGCCAGGAATATGAGGGGAATAATCAAAGCTCACCTGATCCCAGCAATCCACCGGGAGATAATGAAAACACCAGCAGAATTCCAGGTTCCGTTCTTCTTGTACTCCCATCTCTTTCGCGTTCTGCTCACGGATCATTGCCGGCCATACATGTGAAACCCCATATATTGAATACAAACCGAGTATGGAAAGCTCCCCCCTATGACCCGTAATGAGTTACAAAGGAAACTTGCCGCAATGACAACAAGATAGGAAAGCTGCGAAGGAAATGTTGGAAGATGTAAAGTTGTCGTGCGCTATACCGGGGGCTTGGGGGGGGGATGTTTGGGAGCGGCATTTCGTCTAAGAGAACCCGAGGATTCATTATTTATAGCATAGCCTGAGATGGAAAGGAAGAAAAACAAATAAGAAGAGGATTACATATATATATGACCGGTCCAGTCAGGGTGGATTAGAAGGTACAAGCATGATCAGTTGAATTCTCATAGTGTCAAAGTGTAACTAAACCATACTGATCAGTATTGTCGTACGAAATTACATAGAAAGTGCATATCCGAAAGTATAATTCCAACAGGCAATATCCTGCAGCCCCGAGTGATCGCTAGTGATTATCCCCAACAGACAAGATAGAGAGACAGGCAGAAAGGATCAGCCATACTGTGTTCCAGTATCGTGCCCGCGCAGGTACTGGGGCTTAATTAAACCTTACCAACCACAGACCGCAGAGCCTCCCACACTCGTCGCTCCCCACAACGAAAAGGGAATGAGCCCCCATAACAACCCAGAAAGAAATATCAGGGACAAAGAGAACCCCTACAACTCACTCCCCGGATAATGAGTCAAGCCAAACTCAGGCTTCCACCGCTCCTAACGGGACAAATTTCACTTTCTTCGAGAATTCTCTCCAGTAGTATTAACGGCCCTCGCCCACAATAGCTCCCCGTCCCGGGCGGACAAACCTAAAAAACAGAAAGGTAGGTGACTCATCTCAACCACTATCACTACAACTACCATTACATTCTCTCCCCCTCCAACTAATGCTTCAAATAGATACTGTACCATGACAACTCCCACAACTCCCACTACGACGCGCACACTCGCGCTTGCTGAAGCTGCCCTACGCAAGCTCCTTGCCGAAGCTGCGCAGGTAACCGGCGAAGATAAACCAGAGGATAACCGCCTAGTTTTACTCTCCACTTGTGGTTGGGCGCGTGGCGAGCTCCTGGGTACCCGAAGAGTGGAAATCGACGTGGGAATAAACAATCTGAGGAAGGTAGAACTAGCAACTGCACCATAAACGCCCTTTTTCACTACCTATAGTACACACTGAACTAACCGGGGACTTCCCAGGCCTTGGACCACAGGACACAGCCACCCACACAATCAACGCCCCACTGCCCCCCCCCCCCCAAAAAAAAAACCTTTCGCCGCCAACCCCCTTTGCGCCCCTCCGTTTAATCCCCTCTGTTTCACGCCTCGACTCTACTATAGTTCCTGTAAAGAGAAGTCAAGGCTGCCATGCAAGTCCCGGAAATTAAGGCACACAACCCTTGTTCCTTAAAGACACAGGTTATCACTCATACGAACGAATCGCCACCCCCCGGCTCGATCATGCCTTAAGACCAAAAATCTCCAGCGTCCCCGTTGACAGTGAAAACAAAAATATTCTCAGTCCCCATGCGGCCTGCCATGAGCCTCATCCATGAACTAGAACTCTACAGCGAAATATTCTCCCCACCACTTCCAGACGCCCGCTGGCAGCCGATATCAGCTAAAACCTTTAAATACATCCTTTCTCTTATGGCTTCTCAACCAGTAATGCCTAAGTAGCCTTTTCAGACTGGTTTGTCTCCTCATAGAACGGTCTCAATATTTTGCTTATAGCGACGGTGACTGTGAACACCAGTGCGGACACCCGGCAAAAAAAGGGCCGACATCCAATACGGGTGTTGCACAATTCCCGAAATTGAACTACGTAATTCATGATCAATGTTGCCATCAATGTTAAAAAATAAAATGATTGAAAGAAAAAGGGTAACAAAACCCGGTCCACAGAGGGCGCCATCCTACCCACCCAAACCAGTACCCTAGTTTGGTGGTTGCGACCAGTGCGTACTGTAACCTTCAACAGGGTAACTGTGACTGGGTAATCTCTGCTCCCACATTGAAAAGCCAACTAATTTCCACCACCCTCCACATCTCTTTCTACCACCATCCTCCACATCTCTTGCCACCACCCTCTGCATTTCTTTCCGCCACCACCATCCTTGCGTCTCTTAATTCTCACACTCCCCTTCGGTAGTATTGATGATGTGGGGTTCCTTAGCACATAAGTGGTGTACTTCTCAGGTCCTTCCTGGTACGCACTTTCACTTTCTGCTTTTTTTTCTTATACTAATACACTATGGACAGCGAACAAGTCTCTAGCACTATTAAGTGTGGGATATCATACCACCACCCTATGTGGTCTTTCGACATTCTCCCCAAACACAAGGAAGCAAGCGTATTCTTCTTTGCGGGTGCAGAGTGGTGCAATAAAAGCCTTCCCCCGATGCAGTGAAAGCAATTTCGCCCGTTTGCGTGCAAATACAAACTTTGGGTATTTTGACAAGACAAGTTACATTTCTGTCTTGGATTCTGTTTCCGCAAGGGCTTTGCTCTTTCTCAGACCTCGCCGCTTCGGCAAATCTCTTACCCTCAGTATGCTCGAACATTTTCATGGGATTCAATACCGCGATAAATATGATTGCATTTTTAAGGTTTGTTCCTCTTCTTAGTTCTATAATTACAAGTTTACTAATAGTACCTGGCTCAATGTAGGGTTTGGATATCGATCGAGATGTGAAGAGCGATAAGATTAGACCAGGGCAATATATGATCCTATCATTTAATTTCGCATTAGTAAGGCGTACTCGGGACCTAAATCAAGCGGCCCGTGGATTAGAGGCCAATATCCTTTGTGCGATCAAAGGTTTTTATTGTACTTACCATCGGCTCCTTGGAAAGACCTTGGAGGAACTGGTATCAGGATATATTAACTACGAAAACCCGATCGCTAGTTTGCAAAATCTTGTTGGGCTTATCAACTATCATCTCTCGACCATAAAAAATTCAGGCGACTACCAACATCCCCTCATTAGCATTCAAGGGGTAAGTGTTGATTTTTCTTACACATTACTCCTATAAACAATACCCAAACTCAGAATAATTCCTACAACATCCCTTCATAATTTGCCTCCCAAATCCTTAATCCCCTTGTTCAAGTTCTTCACACCAACATGCTACATATATTTCTTGCATGATTGTACTAACTATCAGAAGATTTATCTGTTAGCTGACGAGTACGATGCCTTTGCCAATGAGTACATGGATCCTTACAACCATCATGAATGGGCAAGCTCTGATGCCTCCTCCCTTATGAAGGATTTTTGGGCAACCGTTAAAGGTATGATGGGTCTTCAATTCGGGATTCAGAAATGTTTCATCACAGGCATCTCGCCCCTGTCCCTGGCCGATAATACCAGCGGCTTCAATATAGCAGTAAATATGTCTTTTGAGGAAGAGGTTGCAGGGCTTTGTGGCTTAAGCCGTGCCGATATCAGAGATGCCTTAATGAGATTTTGCAAATCTCAAGCCGATGTTGACACACATCTTGCCCGGTTGACACAGTACGCGAATGGATATCACTTCTGTCGCTATGCAAAGACAGAAACCGTCTTCAACACAGATACGACCCTTGAATACCTCCAGGTAAGCTTTTAGCCCCAATTTCTTCATTCCTATATCTTTTCCAATTTTCTTATAGACTAACTGTTGTGGCTTCAGGCAGCATTAACTGGGAAAACCTTTGACCTCGCCAATCCGCCAAACTCAGAAGTTTCTCAACGCTTTTTGGACCTATGTGCATCCTCTCCCAAAGCTGTCGCCTTTATACAAAGTGCTCTGACACTCTGCCCTGACGAGAAAACAAGGTTCCACCTGATACCATACTCTGAGCTGGTAGACCGGTTCAGTCTCATCGACCTCAGAACTAGGGCTCTGAGTGAGGTTGAGGAAACTGCCTTTTCTACTTTGCTTCTTTACTTCGGAGCCTTTACCTTCTACTATGACAAGCCCAACAAATTCCTCACAATTCCGAATCGGATTATCGCAAAACGCTTTGGTACAAGTATCCTTCGCCATTTCAACCTTCTTGATTCGGTACAAAATGCAATCCATGTTCTCGCATCTCATGGTGATATTATGGCACCCCTGAAAGGTTATCATAAATTGATGGTCGAACGTGATATCCGGCATAACGGCTATTCGATGACGGAGTGTCAACACCGCGATAGTTTCCATATTGCAATTCTCGAAAACCCTGGGTTAGAACCAAGAGTCGAATATGAAGTAACTAAGGTAATATTCTTGTCCTATTTGCTCCAAGTCTAAATAGAGCCTTATTTCTAATAAATGGTTATTGTTCATATAGCCCAGCGGCAGCTCTGGTTTGGTGGATTTAATAATAACATCAGCGAGACACTGCGTGGTGACCGAATGGAAAGTCATTCCGCTTGAATTTCTTGACCTTCAAGCAGGTGACATGGCAACTGAGTCTGAAAAGGCTAAACTCCTAGAGAATCTTGGGGTAGCGGAAATTTTAAACTTAAAATTTCACCGAAGAGAGAAATTCAAGAAAGGGACAATTCAGAGCTGGCTTAAGAAGGATGTGAAAGCACAACTAAAGAGCTATATTTGTACTCCAGAGATTTCAAAGCTTGTTGTTAACCGCAGATTTCATGCATATCTTGTTCTGGTTGTCGGATCACGAAAGATTTTAGTCTGGGAAATGGACACAAAAGGGAACTGGATCGGGCGTCCTGTGTTGGCAGAGAAAATGCTGTAAGTAAGACACATTTATTCCTTCATCGCCCCTCATGAATCAATGCCTTTCAAGGATGTTACCAAGAAACAGACTACCACGGTTTGAGCTGTAACTCAGAAGCTTGGAATCGCTCAATGCCTGATCCCAGGGGTTGAGAAAGCTGGCCGACCAGTATAACCTACAGTAGGTTTCTCCATAAAGGGGGAAGTAATGGAGAATAGAAGGTGCGATGCCCAGAGTATTGTTATGAGGGCCGGATATGACAAGAATGCACGGGAACGATGAAGAAGTACAAAAAAGTCAGGGAAGGAACTGCTGTATATTTTCCGGAAACTTGTCTTGCTTGCTTGTTCTAACTACGACAAAACAGAGGGTTTATATAGACAGTCCAAGGAGCTTTCCAATTCCCTCCACTCGTTGATTTCCTCCGGTCCGGTTAGTATCCCGATCGATCCTTCGCTTTTTCCCTCCGCTAGTTTCCGGCTATATATGCGGCTTCGTATTCGTTCGTTCCCCCCCTTGATTGATGACAACTTACAAATGAAACTAGTAAATATAAACTAACACGATAGGAAAAGTACAAGGGAAACTTGTCCGTGAGTGGAGAGATCGCCGGTGACTTTCGACACAGATAGGATCATACATAGGTGAATGATGCCCCCCGTCACAGGACATCACTCATGATGGCACTCGCTATCACCTTTGTGGAATACCTTCTTTCATGCACATAACGACCTATACAATCGGTATAGGGGGCTTAACTTCTGGTGGTTGAGTTTTGATTGAAACGGGTGGCTGGCGATCCTACAGCCATGCAAGAGATACGGGCTGATGTTAATGAGACTCTGTGATCTTGATTTCTGGTGCGACTGAAACTTGCCAATAATATTTTGTTGGCGGAGACCGGTACTTCTCCGGTCGACCCGGACTTAAGAGCAAGATACATACCTTGATGGTGTTCTGCGAGGATGATCAATAATGGATACTGTGATCATTACCCCTGGTTTGGTGCAGTACGGGAATCGTGGGTACCTTAGTGTCTGGTACCTATTAGGATGGATTTGGATGAGGAACTCCCCGTAAGACCTGCCGCGTATATCACACATGATAAGGAAATGGCTTTGGTTCAGGGACTGTCGGATATCAAACACCGGAACACCAGAAGAGATAGAGGCGGAAAAACGGATGGTAGTATAACCGACAAGTTGGGTGGTTGCGCGTGGATTGCGAGTCAGGTACAACAGATTGTTCGAATAGGTTCAGGAAGGGCTCCTGATCGATAGCCAATTGGCCAGATTGAATGGTTAGCTATCTTGTCGGTTCTACAAGAGATGTTACCATTGGGGCCCACTGATGAAATATTTTTCACAGACAGCCAAACGGGTACCAGGATACTGGCTGGTATGAGTCCGGAAGTCAATGCAGTGGGTATCTTGCACTTTTTTTGCACCTGTGTGCAGCAGAACCGGATTAGGTCGGGCACTAGCGTGGTTGGTCATTAAAACTGCCCAATGGGGGGACAAGCGAATCGATTAGGTGACTTGTGAAAGATATAAAGAGGATGGACCTCCGCTCTCATCCTTAATTGTCACCCGGTGGAAGACCTGGTGAATTCGGCACTCCTTTCTCGGACCCGGCATTCCCTCCAGTACGGCTAGTATGAGCAACGGGATGGTACCCTATGGCAATCCCTTCGATAGCATGATGGTTATTTACCGGAGAGAAAAATACCTTCACTCATAAGTTTACTGTATCATACCGCCAAGCAACCTGCGACACCGGTGCTCACGTACCAATGAGCTATCCACCGGTAGATTTATAATCTACCTTGCGGGGAAATTCTTCACTCTCTCGCATCTACCATAACATCGCAACCTCCCTACCGCATCACCATACTTCCGCCCCAAGTAGGGTAACCCCACCAGCCCCGCTCCTCCCCCACCCCCCACAACAAGCCCCTCCATCCCCCTCTTCTATCCTCAACTCAGACCTCCACCCTCCTCCCACCCAACAATGTCCGACGACGGCTACTCAGATGCATATTTGGACGACTATGCCCCTACGATGAGTACTATGAGGGTGACGGCCTAGTACTCCCCCCCACCCCCGACAAGGTTAAAGCTGACTAACACCTAACTAAATCAAGGCGGCCCTAGCAGACTCCATGGCCGTAACCGCTTTCGCCCAGGGAGACCCCATATGTGATGAATACGACGTCGATTACGACACGACAGAATACCATTCCGGCTGGGAGTATTATTCCGACGGGATGGTCGGCAGATAATAGTGGACCTTGTTAAACCCACTTACAGATGTGACGGTTGCATGGATCCAGAATTTGCCCGCTTCCGGCTTTCACACTACGCGGTAAATACTGCTTTACGCCTACTGCTGGGGATGGTTGTCCGGTTTTTGGGCTGGTCTGGTCGACTAAGCGGGCACTGATTAAGCACATGGGAGAGTCCGAGGAGCGCGTGGGAGCCGCCAGAGGAAGGTATTTTAGGGGTAGGAAATTTTTGTTGGGTGGACTAGGTGAAGGGTGTAGGGTGGCCTTGATGTTCACGTGGTTTTGTGGGAATGTTAGGGGTGATGATGGAGCTGCATGCTTGATATGCGGGAAGGCGTATAAGAGTGCTAAGAATTTGTTGGGTAGGCATTTAAGGCTCGAGTGGGGCATATTGTGCGGGGACGGATTATATAACAGGTTTTTGGGTGGCGGTATTAGGGAAGGTGACGATGAGATTGGTGGGATGTTTGTGGGGAAGTGGCTGGACAATAAATAGTGTTTTGTTTTGTTTTAATTTTTGTTTAGCTAGCGGATGCCTCTTGAGTTTAGCTAGGATAAATTTATTAAATTGAGAAAAATGCACCGCAAGTGCTTGTGCCACAGGTCCCGACTTTTTGCCCCACCAAAATATACTCACTAGATATCACTCGAATTTCCCAAACCGCTTGGTCCCAATACAAATTCCACGCCTCATAATGCAGGTGGGTCCGACTTCTTGCTACCCCCTAGTACTGTTCCATAGCTAGCTGAAAATGCTAAAACATGGGGAACCTGGGGAAAATGCAAGCAGAGAAAAGACCGTATGCAGGTTTCATATTCGGTTTTGGGATACCGCAAAATTTGAATAAATACGAAATGACGCTAAGACCTAGGTGAATATCAAGAATAATGGAGCTACATATGATTAGTCCGCCTTAGGTTGCGTCTTAAGTATCTCCCACACTTAAGTAAAATACGGCATCGCATCTAGGGATCGAGGTTGGGGTCTGCTATTTTCAGCCCGATGGGCTTTCGCAAGTGACAAGTGCAACCTCGCTTTTGATGCCAATTGGGGACGAGACTACCCCGGGGCCATCCCAGTCACAAATCCCCAACATGCCATGCGAGGAAGGACAGTACTCGAAGGGCTTGACGCTCGCTGTTCTACAATGAAGGGAAATATCCTCCTGGGTTGGCGCGATCGCTCCAACATAGCCACGAAGGAAATAAGAAGGAAATAAGCGATGGTACAGTAAAATAGCCGGTCCGCTCACCCTCCTACTTCTCTAAAAGAGCCTTCACAACTGACTCCCAAGATGTTCCACTAGGGATAGGTATTGGAAGTGATTGGCGGGTAAATGCCCTGATGGCAACCAAGTGATCAGCGCATTTCTCCATAGTTCTTATTCTGAGAAAAATTCAGGAGGGAAAGAAAAGATCGGCAAGATCAGATAGGATCTTTAGTTTTGAACAACTATTGGGTGCTGGGGCGCAGTGGATCCAATCCTAAGCAGTGTTCCCAACCGGCCGGACTGACCCAGGCTTTTTCAGAGACAGCCGGGCTGGACTGTGGGAAACCGGCTTTCCAAAAAAAAAGCCGGGCCCGGCCTAAATGACCTACCGGTACAGGCCTCAGGTTTTAACCCTAACCTTGATCCGCCGAAAGCCATTTCTACAGATTAAGGTTAGGGTTAATACACATGACTTCCAGTGTTTCAACATTTGAAATATGTGATCACTCGGCTAGAAACTTTACTTCCGGAAGTAAAACTTTTCCGAGGATCGTGGGGTGTCCGAATAAATGCACAACGGTCAAATACGCGAACTCAAGAACTAGATATTGGATATATGGATAAGCTGGCGACATTAATTGACTTTAAGATGATCTAGAAGCACACACACCGTGTCGCATTTATTGTTCTAATCGAGGTAAGAGCAGCCAGCAGCCTGACTGACGACTTTCGCAAATATCTATGAATGGTTGGGTATCTGTCGGTTAATTTATGTAGTTCAATTTAAAATGTGTTATAAGCGAACAGCTTAGCTAATCAGTGTTGAGTTTTATGCGAGCAGCACTCGTTGTCAAGGTATCTGGCGGCTTTACCCTGGATCTGCAGGCTTTGCCTGGGCATCTGGCGCCTTTGCTTGGGTCGCCTATCCTCTCGACCAGCGGTTGCCTGGTGCAGGATTTGGCGGCCGGTGATAATTTAAGCCGGACGGTCGACCCATGGTCTAGACTAGCCGCTTGGGAACACTGATCCTAAGTTACCGCACGACACAAAACTTTTATTGGTACGAACAGTGATAGACAAAAGATATCAGAGAACAACAAAGAATAAAGAAATCGTGTGCAATAACGAATGACTTTGACAAGACAAGAGATGGCCGTAAACCATGAGAGAAATATGTGATGAGTGAGATGATAACAAGATGAACAAAGGGAAGAACAGGCCACCTTTATCCTTATTAACAGAAAACCATCTTCCCCAGGACACTTCCCGCGTATGCCGGATTGCTCTCCCACTTTCCATCTCTAGGTTGTCCTTCTGTTTTGCTTGCTGTAACACTTCCAAGATAGAGGCTTCTTAGCCGAGGGCAGAGCTATACCACCTGCCTCGGTTTGAGTACATCGCCGAGGGTAAGGTATATGTTTGGCTATCGACTGTGTTTGTGTTTTATTTGGTGGTGGGAGCTAACAATGGTGGAACGTTGTCGAAGCAACCTTCTGTTTACGGGTATCGTTGTTGCGTTTCGTCTTATGCAGGAACGAAGAATATGTATATGGTGAGCAGCCTAAAATAGCCAATCTCCAACATTTAGGAAATAGGTTGCAGCAATTGAGATAAGAATGAAGAAAATAATAGAATAACCCTGATTACATACCAAATATGAAATTTTCACACATAAATATCAACGAAATAAGCTACCTACCTATTTTTGGGCCGTTGGTGATTATTCCAAATACTGTATTTACCCGCTAGATCCACCATCGTTGATCTCAGCAAGCAGAAACAAAACAACCCAAGAAAGAATACCAGTACGGTAGTGCCTTCTGGACACGGTATAGCTTTGGGGAGCTGAAATTGGTAGCTACTTGTCCCAGGCAACAAGTACCCGCAAACAAGGATTAAAAATATATATGACAAACATCTGTGCGCGTCTGAGCGCTCATACAAAATAGACCCCCCCTGTTTGCGGGTACTTCTTGCCTGGGACAAGTATCATTGACTGGTATTCACAATTCGTTTAACCTACCCTGCTAAGCCTATTATAACTTAGTACTGTGCTGGTGGACCTCAATTTACTCGTACCCTCATCGTTCGCCTTAAGATTACACTTCCTATTTTAGGCTAAGTCTTATCAGGTACTCGGGGTAGGGGTACTTGTAAAGTACGACCGGTATTGGAACAAATAGGGGGCAAATGTCTGTGCGAGGAACAAAAAAAGAGCGATTATCTTCCTTTTTAGGTATCTCAGGACCCGAATGAAGGGAATATCTCATTGGCCATCTTGGCCCCAGCCTGTTCCAATACTTTACCCCTGCCCCGCGTACTGTAGGCACTCAGGAGATAGAAACCGTTGCCAAGTGGAAGATGAATACAAGTTATATTTGTGTTGAGCTATACTATATACGGAAGAAAAGAATAAAAAACATCAAAGCGGACGGGAAATGCAACCCTCCTTCTCTTGAGAATTGGTCAGAGTGCTGAATCTGCTCTGAAAGTACCGTACTATATTTTTGAGAGCTCTACCCCTTAGCCCCGGTCTCTATCTCAGTGGTTACAAGTATCCCTGTCATCCCCGTTTCTATGCAGCCACCCCCATAACCCAGAACCTTGCAATACCGGAAGAGACTGTAGCCTAAACCATTTCTCCTGTTAGCCTTCATCTTCTCAGCGCATAGTAAATAATTTCCAAAAAAAGTAAAAAACAAGTAAAAAGCGTGAACATTTTAAGGTTTTTTTCTTTTTCTTTTTTTTCCATTTTACTCCTGGGAAAAGGAGGGACCAAGTCCAGGCGTGAACATTTAAGTTCATTTTTTTTTCCATTTTACTCCCGGACAAAAAAGGGAGAGACCAAGTCCAGAATTTTTCAGTTTGCCTCAGAAAGGAGGGTTCTTCCCCGTTTAGACTCTGGAGAGAGAGCTGGATGATAGGGCATTGCAAATCTTGCGATGCTGGTACCTCCGGACCGAAGATGCCACCCCTCACACCAAAATATAAATACTTCAGGTGTTTGATCTTCCCACACCCCTACCACCCCTACGTATAGGGATGGCGCGGCCTAGAGCTAGTTGATCATAGAAGGTTGTGGACAAAGATGGAAACCCAACTTGAACAGAATGAAGGAGAGGAAGACTAACAGGAGAACGTACTACGTACCATGATATGAGAATTGTAGAATTGACGTGGACTTCTCAATTCAGGAAGAAGGTGGAGGGGTGGAAATGCTATGAAAGTTCAGCCGTAAAAGGTTCTCCTACCGAGTCAGAGGTCAACTAGCTTGACCTGTTAAGAATCAGAGAAAGGGAAGGAATGAGCTCCGGAGTTTTGTGTGGGATGCAGAGACACCAGCAACCGGATCGCTAGTTGAAGAGTGTGAAGAGGCTCCTCCTCCGAAACTCGCAGTTGGTACCTGGCGTCAGCCCCGGACCAAAGCAACACTCACCTCCTCGGACTCAAGAAGCACAGGTTCCTCTCGCATTGAAAATCCTAGCAACAAACAGTATTGTGCCTGTGAGACCGTCTTCATTGGCAGTACAGTCTTCACCACACCAGGACGAAACCGGGGGGGCGACGAAAAGGGATCAATCATAAGTAATTTTTTGCAACCGTAACCTTGACAATATACTTATTTGCCCACAAAATACCCCTGTTTGTCGCCCGCCCAGTTTCGTCATTTGTAAAGTGAAGACTATATAGCTGCATCGAAGCATGATCTGTGATAGTCAGTTTCCTAGGAATGCATCGCGAACACCACGGTGTCAGACCTGATTCAGTAACAAGCGCTTCAAGATAACACACCTAAAACTATCCACCCTATTAGCTCTACAGTATTCCTAACAGTTATTTCTCACTCAACTTACCATGATAAAAAAAAACCAACAAAAACTCCCTATTCCCAAACACCCCCCAGACCTTCCTGAAATCACAACTTCTCAACAGTACTAGCAGATGGCAGCTTCCCCCCCATTGGCATCTAGCTCCCGATGAGCCACCACGGTAGTGAAGTAACAATAGCAATGACTGCAAACAAAAACTTCATATCCGGAATCGTCTTAGAGCTTGTAGCGAGCATGGGACCGATCAATTGCCTTAGGGGGGCACCGAACGGATTAGCAAAACTAGAGAGTGCAGCAGAGCAGATATTCGTTCACAGGATGTGAACCAGAGACCACTATAGTGTATTGCCGTCATAGGATGCATGGCTGTGCGAAGCCGGTGAGGATCTGACCAAAAATCAGGCCACCGAAGGACTTTCAATGCGCGTAGCCATAAGAAATCCAGTTCCCCGCTTGGACTAGGGGTGAGAACGCCATTAGGGCAGGCTTCACACCATGGCGGGTGAGGGTGAAGAAGATGGCTCCCTCAGTGATACTAGAAAAAGGTGAAGGCTGGCTGGATGAAGGGAAGAAACAGCAAAGGATATATAGGGTGCTGCGATCACTACACTAACTCGAACATCACCAGTCAGCATTCCATGTTTTATCCTGTACCACAAAAGGTTCCACAAGGCAGCACGGACAAGTATTCCGAACCGCCCGGGAGCCCCACAGGCAATGTTGCAATGAAGGGGTTCGACCAAAAAATGATCGAAGGCGAGGAACTCGCTTTTCGAATAGGGGGGTGATGAGATAAAACCCCTTTTAACAAATCGGTAAACAATGATATTTGAAGGAAGCTGGAAGCAAAGAAACAAATGAAATGATAAGAAAAGGGGGCAAAATTGAGCAGAAAAGGCAAATAAACTAGCACTGATACTCGAGTACCCATAGCCACTATGTACTCGAGTAAATGGAGGTATACAAAAGTCGGGCGCACCCCATATACGGCAATTATGGTTCTCCCCCATACAAACGCGTTTTGTGGCTTTTTTTTGTAAGGTCGACAAAAGTCGGGCGCACCCCCAGAATAGGAAATAAACCCAGACTTTTCGTGGGACCGCGCCCTACTTACCCTTGTACCCGAGTACACGTGTATATACCGGTACTCGTATCATACTCGTATAGACACAGTGGGGGGGGGGGGGGGGTCCACAGAGGGCAGGCATTAGGAATTACGGCAGGGCACATGTGGAAAAAATGAGCGGGCCCGCAGGAGATGGCCCGAGCCCGCTACAAACTCTGAGTGATATATGGTGATGCATGTAACCGAGACTATAAATGATATGCCTGCAAAGGAGAGAAGGAAGTTAAATAGATCATCAAGTGCTCCAACTATTAAGATAAGATTGAACCAATCATCCCACTACGAGTCTTATTTCTCTTTTAAATACTTCCATAAGTCTTTTGCTTTAAATATAGTTACAGTAGTGATGTTCCCACAAAGCCAAAGAACTAATGAAATGGAAGTTGACTCGCAACGCAATGCTTGGGATTTTCCTGAAGAGTTACCGGTACTAGGAAACTCAATTGATCCTCTCGGATCCCGATATCTGCAACGAATACCACAACCTCCGGACGGCGATAGTGCAAGTGCCCTCCACAGCAAAGATATGCTCGCCGCCTTGCAGAATCATGCCTGCGGTTTTTGGGTTCTGATTTGGAAAACACATCTGGCTTTTTTATTTCTTAAAGATGCATTCTTCTTGCTTATTAGTTTATGCATACGGTATGGCACATGATTCTCCTGATCATAAAATATGAGCGAGACCAAATCATGAGTGAAGTTTCTGAGCATACTAGCTAAAGAGATGTAACAGAAAAACACCACAAGGCACGGGCCCGGTAAGGCTTCCGGTCCTACTTCCATCTACCCTAGTCCATCTATGGGCTCCAAAAAGACGAACTACCACCGGCGGTCCGTCCGGTCCTACCTCTAGGACGGACAGACTGGACGGTTTGGAACACTGCCAATATCCCATTATACCGTAAAAACTTAGTAAATCTACCATCGGAAATCGCTGTACTAAACCGCAATGGGCTTAACAAACCAGGTTAGCAAAATTGCAAAATACCAGTTAATGAGATCCAGCGGGCTCAACTTAAATAAGCTATACCCTGCCTAGCAAGTTCTATTCCCTCTCGGGGTGTTTCATCTTAGATTCCGGGTGCTATGGGCCCGACCTGAGTTTTTACGGTATTGAGGTGTTGCTGGTTGCCAACCTTTGAGAAAAAAAATTCGGCGCAAACAGTAAGGTACTCGGGGGGTACCATAAGTCGGGCGACACCCATATAAAGTAACTACGGTAGGGTTTTTACCCATACAAACGCGGTTTGCACCAATTTTTTTGTATGATAATATGAGGAAAAAAGTCGGGCGACACCCAGAACAGGCAATAAACCAAGACTTTTTGTGGCACCGCGCCCGACTTACCCTTGTACCCGAGTACTCGAGTACACTTGCCTTTCCGCGCGGGTAAGGCTGACCATGCTCTCCTCACGCGACTTGAGAAAAGAATAAAATCCCCACGAGAGACATCACAATGCAACCACATGCCCAGAGGGCAACCGGGAGACTCCACCTCCACCCACCTTGGATCTTGCAGGGACCAGCATTGGGGGGCTCGATATTTAGAAAAACCCCCGAGTGGCAAATAGTGCTGTATTTAAGAGGAACGTGAAGCCACTGATAAGTGGCTTTAGAAGGAAGATTTTTGTTAGTGATCGACCCGCGATGCAAGAGCAGATGACATCCCTATTTCCTGTATTTCAGCCTGGTTCCTAATGGCTCGGCTCGCCTATCTTTCTTTTATCCTCTCTGAAAAAAGGCGCGCAGTTCAATTCACAATGTGACTGGATTTGCTTTAATAACATTGGAAGAAACCAATTGTAAAGGTAGTATTGTAATAGTGCTAGGCCGCGGTAGCTGGTGATTCTTTGGGCTGCGTGGATTCATTACTTGAAGTGGACCTTTGTGCAATTAAATATAGAATATATGCTCCGTGCTGGAAGTTGAGGTTCAGTGGGCAAATCAGCTGACCTGGCCTAGCAAGAGTGGATGCCTCAGAGATGTCAGGCCTCGTAGGATGCAGTAAAAACTCAGTAAACCCACCACCGGCGGTCGGGCCCATAGCACCCGGAATCTAAGATGAAACACCCCGAGAGGGAATAGAACTTTCTAGGTAGGGTATAGCTTATTTAAGTTGAGCCCGCTGGATCTCATTAACTGGTATTTTGCAATTTTGCTAACCTGGTTTGTTAAGCCCATTGCGGTTTAGTACAGCGATTGCCGATGGTGGATTTACTGAGTTTTTACGGGATCATACTTAGTTACAACCAGGGATTAAACGCCATTGCACCCTCTTATTCTCCGAACATTGACATTAATAATAGCCAAGAAAAATGTTTATTCCACAGGATGAATTGTTTTCCTAAATAGGGTGGTAGTGAAAAAATCTTCTGGCTATTTTCTCAATTTATTTACTTATTTATTTATTTCTCCTCAGTCCGCTTCCTCAGAATGGGGGAGGTTTGCTTCTCGAATTTGAGAAACGCCGTGCTTAAAAATTACGAACATCTTGCCTAGGTTCAAGAAAATTATTTAAAACATAATTTCATACTCGAGCCTAAATTACTCGGCGATTTTTTTAGTATGCGGACAGCTTGGCGCCAAGACTCATACAAATCAGTGCCAAGATTCCGGATACTTTAAAAATCGCCGAGTAAAGGTCTGGACGATCTTGGCGACAAAAGAAATTGACCCCCAAGGAAAAGACAATCAGGTCCAGCGACACCAACCACAACCACCTCCTAATAACAAGTGATAATAAGATAAAACAAAATAAAATAGAGAGTAGAGATACAGAAGTTTAATATATTGTCACAAATCGTGACTAAGCAAGGCAGATTTCACATGACTCATACTTATGAGTCATAAGGTATGTTGGATTTTACACAATGATGCCACTTGACTGATAGTTCTCACATGACTACGCATTCGCGAGTCATCGTTGTGTTATGATTGGTTGATTGTTGTATGACTCATGATTGGGACATCACATGATGTAATGACTTTCGCCCATGACTCACATTATGAGTCATGGGTTTCATGCATGTGACTCATTTGAGCACATGACTTGGTTTACGAGTTAGGATTGGTTAATGGAATATTGCGCAGTGACTCATATGAGTCATGTGATGGATTTCGCGCTATGACTCACTATGAGCCATAGAGGTTTATGTAGCGCGAGGTGATGAGTCACCAGGGTTAGGGTTGTGGGAAGATGCCTATATAAGGGACTTGGGATCGCCCAAGGAGATAGCCACGAACCATCTCTCCTCCACCTCCGGCGATTGAAATCTCAACACCACGGGAAATCATCGTCACTTTCCCCAACCCACCTCTCTTCTCCCACAATGGCTACTGCCTAGGAGTTGACGTTAAGCCATCTTCCCTCCTCTCCTGAGGCACGCATGCCTCCCCTCCTTGGGGTTCTTGTTCCTGTTCATCGTTGACACCTGCTCATGAAGTTCGGTTCTCCCCCTTACCCCGCACTTGCCTTGCACCTCGCTTAGCATTTTGCACAGTCGGAAAGCTTCTCGCTTCGTTCACGGTCGGCGATACGGCGTCCGGACTCTCGGTCAAAGTAAGGCTTCGGTTCTGCTGGGCTTGTACCTCTGATGGGGAAAGCTTCGGTTAGTAACATCACGGTCTCGCTCGGTTTCGCTGTCGTCCCAAAAGCCCTTGCTATGGCCCGTTAGTCGGTTGTGGCTAGCCCGCTCGCGATCCTTCCTCTACCCCCCTCCCGGTTCCGTCCGCTGGCACCGTACTGCCGCATAAGCTGGCACCTTACTGCTAATCCTCCTCACCGGCTGGCACACTACTGCTCCCCACCGACTGGCACCCTACTGCTACTTACCGGCTGGCACCCTACTGCTCATCGTCGTCGGCTGGCATCCCCTCTGCCCGGTGGCTCCGCTCGCCCACCTGCCTCTCTCCCTCCTGCGATTTACTCTACGGTCGCAAACCTCGCTTAGGTTACGGTTGATCATGGTATTGCACTGCCTCCTTGGTCTCTCCTAAACGCCGACGCGTCGCCACCCTCCGGTCAGTCGCGACCGTGAACCGGCCTGCCCCTTCCGGCGACTAGCCGCGGGGCCTTTTGGTTAGGCAAATTGGCAATAGTAGTTATATCTAGGCGTTTCGTTGATTCTTTTCTTAGTGTTACCTGGGGCCTGCTGAAGGGTTTGGGTCTCTCTCCTGTACGTTTCTATGAGTTGTTTCCCTACGTGTCTGAGGTGCGAGTCTTAGGTGCTAGGGGGGGGGAGTTTCTTCTATGGTCTCGGGGGGTTTGATTTTTCCTATGACGAGGTGAAGCGGGCGGGATGAAGTTTGCTTATAGGTTTTTTATCTCCATAGCTAGCGCTGCATGAGTCTTTTGTACCTCTACACATAATAACGATTTGATTACAAAAAAAAAAAAAAGAAAAAAAGAAACGCCCAAGGCGATAGCACGAACCATCTCTCCTCCACCTCCGGCAATTGAGATCTCAACACCATGAGAAATCATCGTCGGGCGGTATCCCTCTCGCCTTTTCTGATGGCCTTGTTGCCTAGAAGGGTGAAGCTCCTCCCATCCGCCTCTCCCCTCTGGCCCCTTCTGATGGCACTGTCTATGGGCAGCCTTTGTCTAGGGGGTTACGGTTACTCTCCTCATCCTCTTCCCCGCACCTGCTTCGTGGCCCCTCGCTTAGCACTTGCAACGGTCGGGTACGGTCGCAACTCGTCAGCGCGTGGCTGTTAGTTTCGGGTTATCGGTGAAGTAGTTGCTCCGGTGGCTCTGCTCCCTGGTATTGCACCACCTACTGGGAAACGTTTCGGTACGGTCGGCATTCGAAAAATAGTGATCCTGTCACGGTCGGTCGCGTCCGCACTTCTCATCGTTACTGTCCCTTCCGCCCTTCCACTTCTCGGTTACGTCGGCTAGCACCCTACTGCTTCAATACTGCGGCTACACCTCCTGCCGCCCTTCCTCCTGGCCTCTGTGCCCTGCTGATCCCCTGGCTTGATGATCGTGGCTGCGTGCATGGTTGTCTTCGCTTGTCCGTAGGGGTTTCATGCTTTCCGCCTCTGTACCCTCGGGTACATGCATCACCCCCCCGCCGTTTTTTCCGGTGGACTCGGGAATCGACTTCGTCCTGCCACACACTTTCATAAGTGCTGGCTCGGTTACCGATCTCCCTCTGGGGATTACGCTTGCCTCGGCTTCCCGGTCGTATACGACCCAGGTACATTTACCTCTCGTGCGTGGGGCCGTCCTATGTCTTTGTCCTGCTGGCTCCTGGATCTCTTCCCCTTTTAGGAATGAGATTTGTCGTTGGGCTGAGGGTGGGTTGACTACAGGTTTGGGTTTAGGTGTATTTCCTTTCTAGATGGGCTTGAGGTTTTCCTTGTTTTGCGACCTTGTTTGTTCACTGTCGGGGGTTTCTTTCCTTGGGTTGCATGTCTGTGGAGGTTATTTGGTTCGTTGGATTCAGGCCTGTGGTTTCCTTGTAGTTTCTACCCATAGTACCGAGCGTTGTTTCCACCTCTACTTAAAGTGGTTGACGGGTTGGGCAGGGTCAGAGGGTTTTAGCCAGGAGAACCGGGATGGACTGTAGTTGGAGGTTTTTTGTCTACATAGCTAGCGCTGACGTGACTGTTGTACCTTAAAACAAATATGAAAAGGGAAAGAAAAAAAAAAAAAAAGGAAAATAAAAGAAAAAAAAATCGCCCAAGGAGATAGGTTCTGTCCGCTTGCACTGTTACTGCTACAGCAGCTGGCACCTTACTGCCCCCTGATCCTCCCCGATCGTTCGTCCACTCCTCTGTTACGCCAAGTCGTGGTATTGCACTATCTCCTTGCCTGGTGTCCAATGCCTTGGATCGATGTAATTACCGGCGCGACCGTACGTTTATGGTTACAATGTCGGCCCACAAGTCCAGTGGTTTTCTCTTGTAACGGCGATCACACATCCTCCGCCCCGGGCCCTATCGGGCCTTCGCGAGCCAATCCTTTCTGTTGTTTTGAGGGGAGCCTGCTGAAGGGTTTGGGTCTCTCTCCTGTACGTCTCTATGAATTGTTTCCTTACATCTCTGGGGTATTATTGTCCTAGGTGCTAGGCGAGGGGGATTTTTCCTCTGGATTCGGTGTGTTTGATTTTTCCCATTAAGAGGTGAAGCGGGTGGTTGTTGGAATTAAGGTTTTCTTTACGCCATATCTCACGATGCATGCGAGTTCTTGTACCTTAACTAAGAATACATGATATAAAAAAAAGGAAAAAAAAAAAGAAGAAAAAAATCGCCCAAGGAGATAGCATGAACCATCTCCTCTCCTCATGAACAATCTCCTCTCCACCTCCGGCGATTGAAATCTCAACACCACGGGAAATCATCGTCACATTCCCCCACCCACCTCTCTTCTCCCACAATGGCTACTGCCTAGGAGTTGACGTTAAGCCCACCTCCATCGTCTTCTGAGGCCAGTCGGCCTCCCCTCCTTCGGGTTCTCGTTCATGTTCGTCATTGACTTGCTCATGATGTTCAGTTCTCCCCCTTACCCCGCACTTGCTTTGCACCTCGCTTAGCATTTTGCATGGTCGGAAAGCTTCGCGCTTCGTTCACGGTCGGCGTCACGGTATCAGACTCTCGGTCGAAGTAGGCCTCGGCTTGCCGGGCTTGTACCTCTGATGGGGAAAGCCTCGGTTAGTAACATCTCGGTCTCGCCTCGGTTAGTAACATCTCGGTCTCGCCTCGGTTAGTCACATCTCAGTCTCGTCTCGGTTTTGTCGTTGTCCCAAAAGCCCTTGCTCTGGCCTGTTTGTCAGTTGTGGGTAGCCTGCTCGCAATCCTTCCTTCATCGACCTCCCGGTTCTGTCCACTTGCACCGTTACTGCTACAGAAGCTGGCACCTTACTGCCTTTCCATCCTCCCCCGATTATTGTACTCCTCCTTGGTTATGCCCAGTCGTGGTATTGCACTACCTCCGTGCCTTGTATCCAATGCCTTGGATCGATGTAATTACCGGCGCGACCGTACGTCTATGGTCATCAATATCGGCCCACAAGACCAGTGGTTTTCCCTCACTACACGATCATACTATCCTCTCCCTCGGGCCCTGTCGGGCCTTCACGAAGCAATCATGTCTTTTGTCTTAGGGGAGCTTGCGGAAGGGTTTGGGTCTCTCGCCTGTACGTCTCTATGAATTGTTTCCTTACCTGTCTGGGGTATATTATCTTAGGTGCTAGGTGAGGGGGACTTTTCCTATGGATTCGGCGTGTTTGATTTTTTCCATCAAGATGTGAAGCAGGCCTTTGTTGGGATTAAGGTTTTGTTCACGCTATAGCTAGCGCTGCATGCGAGTTCTTGTACCTAACCAAGAATATATGATATAAAAAAAGAAACAAAAAGAAAAAAAAAATCGCCCAAGGAGATAGGATCTTCACGCAACCATCTAAGTACTTTTCTATACTTAAGATATTGCAATACGATTACTATTTACTCTCTTTACAAAAAGCCCGACGCTCTAAGAACCCGGAGTATATTGTGATAGTCTCGACGGGTTGCCCGAACATAGAACTATTGTGATAGTTCTATCAAGCGCGACAATCCACCCATCTTACTATCTGTCGAGATAGTATACTTCGCCGGATCACTCAAGACAAGCAAGCCAGTTCCGTACTATCTGAAGAGATAGTACTTCTCTACTCACAAGAATAGAATAACGAGACTCGCTTACTTAAGACACGTCTGTTGTTTCCTGTTGCATAAGCGCTCAACAATAGGATTGTTACAGGGGGGTTGTCAGGCCTTCATCTCCTCCCTCTCTCTGGGGCCTCTGGCCTCCCGTCACGGGGGTTATGGATTCCTTCCTGGTTCCGTTCTGTCTTCGTTGAGCACACTCGCGTTGACGTTCCTACCCTTTAGCCCACACTTCGCGACCCGCTTCGCTTAGCGATTTGCACCGTCGGCAACCCTCCTTCTTCCGTCAAAACACTGTTGCTAGTTTCAGACTATCGGTGAAGTAGTTGCCCTCGTGGCCCTGCTCTCTGGTATTGCACTCTCTCCTGAGTTGGAGGGTCGGCACGGTCGGCATGCGAAAAACTGTGACCCCTTCTGCGTCCTCCGTGCTCGTACTTCTCGGTTGTTTGGCAAGCGTTCCTCCTCCCGCTTCCCACACGTTTGATCCGCTTGGACAGTACTGCTACATCCTTCGTTAGCAGGCACCTTATCTGCCCCATCGGCTGGCACCCTACTGGCCCTCACGGTTAGCTGGCACCTTCACTGCTGAGTGGCTCTCCTTGCCGGGTGGCTCCCCTTGCCCTCCTCAACCGCTCCCACGATTTACTCTAGGGTCGCAAACCTCGCGTTAGGTTACGCTGTGTAATGGTATAGCAATACCTCCTTGGCCCATGCTAAGAGTCCGAAGCGTCGCCGATTTTCCGGGCAGTCTGCCTGTGACAACGCCTTGCCCCATAGCGGCACAGGTCTGGGACATTCTGTTAGGCATCCGGCAATACTAGTTTTATCTTCCCTCTCCGTGGGCACTTGGTGCCGTAAGAATCCTTTCTTTTGTTTTTGGGGGCCTGCCGAGGGGTTTGTGTCCATCCCTGGTTTCGTTTCTACTCTTGTCTTTTCTTACGTATCTGGAGGAAGGTATTGCTTCGTCTTGCTTTCGTCTTAGGTGCTATGAGGGGGGAGGATGGGCTCGGGGCTCGGGGGTTCTATTTTTCCCATGAGGGGGTGAAGCGGGCCGTTGGATTGCGTAAAGGTTTTGTTTACGCCATAGCTAGCGCTCCACGCAAGTTCTTGTACCTTAGATTCTTAAAATCAACAAACATATGATATAAAAAAAGAAAAAAAGACAAAAAAAGGACGCCGCTGACGCCGCTGACGCCTGCGACACCTCCGAACCCTCCATCTTTCTTACTTCCGACCTCAGAAGACCGCCACCTGCGTTCCTCCTTTCCAGCATCAGAACATCTGGCGGCTTGAGATATACAAAGGTCGACCGGAATCCAAGTGGGTATCAAGAGATCCCAGCCATTTTATTTTGATCACCCTTCATATTAGATTCTAAAATCTCCGACGAACCAATGGCCCCGCCAGGCATAGCGAGACATCACTTGCGGAAGGGAGAGTAAGCAAACTAGAGCTCCCAGTGTTTGTAACCGATGCTAATAGCTCCCTGCCACTTAGACTCCCTGCCACGCAACCTCCCCCACCAGAAGTTTGTGGCAGCATACAAAGAAGACCTCTTACACGTTCGGCAGCCTGTCGCCTGGCGGAAGAGCGAGCGTCAGCAATGCTAGAAGTCTCCTGATATGGAATCTTAGGATATCAAACTCACTACCCTTTTTTAATGAACAGAGGACCCGAGCCTGAGGAGTGCGCTCACCTCCAACCTGCCACGGGAGATTCGGTGTATAAAGCCAAACTATCCCACAATAATCAGAATCTGGTATACTGTTAATTCAAGAAACAGGACTGTGTATGGCGACATTGCGTATGCCAAATCATGGTGTAGATTCAAGCTTTCGTGTGGCCAATCTTCTATCAATGCAACATGGCATGAGCAAATCAAGGCCTACATGGTTGCACGCCACCTTGACCCCGGTAGCGTAACTGAAACGCAAGTGGATTCAATTTTATTGTTCGCCTGTGGTCTATCATCAGTCAGGAGGCAAATTGAGCTCATCAAACGCTAGCACCACGCCGACGACCTTTTGGAACTGAACTGGCATCTGAAGATCCTTGTCAGGGATTCTGGAAAGAAACTGCAAACAACTAAGGAGCATCAAAGGGCTGGTCGTGAGGGCTGTAGTGATGTTATAGAACCCAGGAGTAAGTGCTAGCCATCTTGATTCTGTGAGACCCGCCCTGACATCTACTGCTAGTAACTCTTGCGGGTTGGGAGTCGCCATTTTCGCGGCGAGTAGTCAGAATCTATATTGTTTGTCGATCAGGAGCACCAGTGGCCCCCCATCCCATCCTCGGCCACCCCGGGTGTTAAAGAGATTCAGACAGCAGAATCACATTGGTGGTCCTCAATACACCAAGCATCACGAATCTGCTACGGGTCGTCAGAGAGCGGGACGTCGAAGATGAAGTCCGATGTCCCCGGTGTTCAAATATGGCTATGGTGTACAATCTATACTGCTATGTAGATAATACTACGCAGTGCGAGGGGGTTGCGTTGCACGCTAAGTTAGGAGAAGTTGTGTGGTAGGAAAGCAGATTGGTAGGTATTCTGGTTCTTATTCTTTTAAGCGAGATGGGCAGTAACCTCAGTATTTATACAGGAAGCGCGCTCTCCATATAACAAAGAAACATAAAGGAAAACATTGTAAAAAACAGAAGTGCGAACCATGTTTGACCCTGTAAACCTGCCAAGAAAATCCCAATAAAGTATGCGTAAATCCATAGGGGTGTGAGGGAATAATTAGGAATAATCATGCATGATATAACAAAGAAAGATGCATAAAGCAATGCATGAACAACCGTAATATCCCAAACACGAGATAAGGAAACACATAAGCAAACCTCTAATTGTTATCATACAATATTAATGAAAGATACGCAATTATGTCTTAGCTGTAGTAATGTTCGCCGTGTACAGGTGAAACTGGGAACGCATACCATGTAGAGAAATATACGATATTATCAGTAGAAATATACATATGAAACATATTATAAGGAAAAAACAACACCCGGTATCTCATTGGTCCGACACGGGAGGGTGCTGCCAGAATACAGCCAGACGCCGAAGACCCTCTCCCCCTACGCCAACTTATATTACTGAACCAAGATAAAGACATTCGTGAGTGGTTTCTCACCAACAGTGGCCCGGATCTGCTCGACCTCATAGTGATTGATTCACGATCCAAAGACGGCGAGGACCTGCACGAGGCCCATTGAGCCTCCCAATGGGAGGTACCCATTTTTCGACCGTGCCATTTGGGAAGAGTCGGCTGGCACAGCCGATGTGGCATGAGCAATGTAGGAGGAGGAGGAGTCATTTGACCAGGACGAATGGCTACAGGCCGAGGGAGAGGGAGCACCTCGGGTGCCTCCTGGTGCTGGCGCTATCGCTGTAGATGACGGCTGCGTAAGTATCTAGACTGAACAGGGACTTAGATCAAAATTGGATAGCTAATTGCGGATGTAGGACCAGTCACTGGGAGTTCCAGCCTCTCAAGACGCTGGAGCAATATTCCATTGGAGATGGAGGAGCCAGCGCGCACACAACCATTAGCCCCAGTGTCGGGGGTGCCCTTCTCTCAGCTGTCTGGGCCTTCTGAGTCTGAGATGCTCTATAAACTCCGGGAATTTGCCCAGGAGAACCCCTGGGCAAACAGATTGTTCGTGAATCCCGAGCTCGTACCGGAGCGGCTTCATCCGTATGATGGCACGCAGGACACACTACCTGCCCCAAATATAAATCGCGTCGAACACACACTCTCAGCTCCCGCTGCTACAGCTGCCAGCTGCTATCTCTCGACTCAGGAGAGAACGATAGAACATCCCTCTCCCACAACTGATCTCACGGCATCTACTGCCAATGTGGCCCGAATCCAGCTACCAGCATCCATGACACCCCCGGCACGCCGATCTTCAGTTCTGAGTTCTGAGCATGGCTCACAAAACTCCCCATTCGTACCTCAAATACGCCGTTCGGGAAGAGGTCGCTTGGGTTGAAAATTAGATTTCCAGGTTTCCGGATGAATTCATTTTTCATTTTTACCCCTACTCCTACATTACTTGCGCTGGCTGTGCGGTTTCCTTTGAGACAGTGTGTCATGTAATTTATTTTCTCCATATGATTCCTAGCTACTATAGTAATGATACCATTGTGCGCCCTTCCTTCAGCTTCTCTCAGCCTTACGTCCCCTCATGCTGATGTCTGATAACCTTTTCCGCTTTGGGCTGGACTCGCATTCTCTGTCCATAAGTAGACTGGCGTTTGCCAAAAGGACTGGAGTATGTATTATGTGAAAACTGAGATCTAGAGATTTGGTGGTATTGATTTGACATGGGGAGATAAAGTATGAGATATCTAATCTGCATTGGTTGTGGCGTGTGTCTTGCTAGACCTAGTGTCGCTAAGGGATACTCGTTGTGGCTAGTTTTTGCATAGGCACTACTGATATTAGCGACGCCTCCTACTTTACTGACATCTCGAACCTTTTCATACCAGAGGGTAGACGAACATCATACCTGAGCTTGTCCAGAGTACGAACATCATGTTGAACAAGCAGAACACACCTTTTTGGACTTGAATAGATTCTTTCAATACCGAGTGATGGTACGTGAAGCTCACCCCCCCACCCCGCCCGTAAAAGGTAGTGTATAAGAACTGACCGGTTCCATTGCACAACAACTACAAACTCCAAATATTCAGATGGTGTGGGATACATTACACTCACGCATTCTAATCGCTATTCGCTCTGAAAAATCTTCCTTGGTTTTTGGTATTCTACGATGTCTAGACGACCTCAAGGCAAATCACTCAGTCAGCCAAGTTTACGAGTAAGCAATGTGGAGCGGCGTAGCCGCGACGCCATACCCACGCAGAGGAGATCTGGATCAGGAACACAGCGGACCAAATCAGGCAGCTCCCATAGTACAATAAGACTACCTGGCAAATCAAGCAGCTCCCACGGGACACAGTCGTCGGGTCGCAGTTCCTCCCCATGACAAACAACAAGAGGCCCAACATCATGACCCGTGAAGTGCGCCAGAAGGAGGACCTTACAGACCACGGCATATAGTGAACCTGAGGGAGAGCCAGATGCATAACAACAAATAGAGACAGTTCGTCAGAGCGATGAGAGCAGCAATGACCACTTGAACTCCCGCAGATCAGATGAAACTGAATCGGACACAGAACTAGACGCAGAAGACAATGATGTCCCAGATGACGACACTGGATCAGGGTCACGTTACCGATCATGGACTGCAGACAGATGACAAGCAAATACCCGGGTTTCAACAGTGCGAGCTTCGACCACTGCGGGATCTTATGGAGCGGTACAAGCAGGGCGCACACAAGCTGCTCGACCACGTATAATTCAAGGTATTGTGTATACTCCACCGGCATTCACATCTTCCACTATACCACCATATTAGTCACCACTAGCCACCGATAGTCCCACTACATCTGGTGTCTGGAGCTCGAGACCGCCCAGCAATCCCAATGATCAACAACATGAGCATCAGATCTGGCCGGATAGTAACTCAGGGCGAAATACAGCCACAGGGGCCCAGGCTGCCGTAACAGCCCAGGTCAAGACTCTTATTCTATGGTACACCCTGTTTGTGAATGCTCTTCCAGCACCCACTGGATTGATGTCTGAGGTCCACCGTGTTTGGCGGAAGGCTCTTGATGTGACAAAGTTTGACTTAGCCAATTTGTTTTTACATGACTAATCAGTTATTAGTCATCCCCTGTTTATGTATCCACACTGTGACCTTGCTTGACTCATAGGTCTCACATGACTGTGCACTTGCAAGTCATCGTTTGATTATGATGGGTTAATGGTTTCATGACTGACGATTGTGACGTCATATGATGTAATGAGTTTCGCACATGACTCACGTTATGAGTCATGGGTTTTACGCATGCGACTCATTTGGGCACTTGACTTGGTTTATATGTTATGATTGGTAAAACAGCATCAGCAAAAAAAAAAGGTTACACCTAGACACGCACCGTACTCCCTGTGCGTCTGGCGGTCCAGACGCATAGAACGTAAACTCGCGTCCTGGGTGTGCAGTCTTTTATTGTGTGCTTGGGGACAGGGGGCCATGCCGCCCGGACGCACCAGACGCAACCAAGGACTAGGAAGGTACCGGCCACAGAAAGGTTCTCCAGACGCAGAATGGTTCTCTGGAGGCAACACAATCGGATAGTAGAATAGTGGAAGTACTCAGGTGAAAGTGGCTTAGTGTTCGTTACGGGGCGGGGCGGGGCGGGTTTTCACTCGCCAGACCCCGCCCTTACACGGGGCCGGGGGGGTATGTTTCGGGTAATCCCCACCCCGGCCCCGTCCGGGGCCCACCCGCACTCATTCCCTGAACGGGGCCCCATTTGTTACCACCTATTTTTAACGGGGACCCGTCTGGGGTATGGGTGGGGCGGGGGCCTGAGCGGGGACAGAGGCGGGGAATGCCGAAAAAGACACCCCGCCCCAGGCCGTTGAGTGGGGCGGGGCGGGGAAAAGGGCCGGGGGCACGCGTTTTTCGGGGCCCCGTCCGCCCCGTAACGAACTCTAAACTGGCTATCATCGGATACCTTCTAAGTCAACAACTCTACCTTCGAGGACTTTGAATCACTTAGTGAAAACTGTGGAGAATATCCAAATTGTCCGGAAAGATCCATCTACGAGTAGTATTACTCATGTTTACTTATTTGAGTCATATAGGTACTAAAACAGGAATGTATTTATGAAAGCTAGTCTAGAAAACGGTAGTACTCGGGTAGCTAACCATTTGAAATACTTGCCCGGAGAACTAAAGTACAAAAGTAGAGATAACCATTAAACGAGCGGTCGGAGAGTGTCCGGACAGAGAGCGTTAAATTCCGCTCGGTGAGGGGAATTATATGGTATACGTCTCGAAGTGTCCGGATACCTGTAGCACCCAGTAGGCAACAATTTGAAAGTACTTGCGCGGGGAACCCAAGTACAAATGTTTGTATAACTCTACAACCAGGGGTCAGACCGCATCGGGACAGGGTGCATTGGAATCCGCTGGTGGAGGGGAATTGAATGGTGTGTGTTTCTCGGCGTGCGCAGGGCTAGGGATGTCAGCAGGGAGAAAAAGGGGGATATCTCAGCGGGCAAATATCCGCCAGAGTCGGGGAGGGTCTCATTGGAGTCCGCTCGCCGACGGGAATCGAAAGGTATAGGTCTCGAAGCGTCCGCATGCCTGTAGCACTCAGTAGACAACAATTTCAAGATACTTACGCGGGGAACACAAGTAAAAAAGAATGGATAACCCTGCAACCAGTGGTCGGACAGCGTCGGGACAGGGTGCGTTGGAATCCGCCGGTTCGAGGGGAATCGAATGGTGTAGGTTTCGAAGAGTCCGCATGGCTGTAGAGGTCAGCAGGGAGAGAAAGGGGGATACCTCAGCGGGCGGATGTCCGCCAGAGTTGGGAAGGGTCTCATTGGACTCCGCTCGCCGAGGGGAATCAAATGGTATAGGCCGCGAAGCGTCCGCATGCCTGTAGCACCCAGTAGCCAACAATCTTTCAAGTACTCACCCATGAAACTCAAGTACAAAAGTATGCATAGCCATTCAGCCAGTGGTCGGACAGCATCGGGACAGTGTGCGTTGGAATCTGCCGGTCGAGGGGAATCGAATGGTATAGCTTTCGAACCGTCCACATGGCTATAGAGGTCAGCAGGATGTAAAAGGCAGATATCTCAGGGGGCAGATGTCCGCCAGAGTCGGGAAGGGTCTCATTAGAGTCCGCTCGCCGAGGGGAATCGAAAGGTATAGGTCTCGAAGGGTCCGCATCCCTGTAGCACTCAGTAGCCAACAATTTGAAGATACTTACCGGTGGAACTCAAGTACAAAAGAATAGATAACCCTGCAACCAGTGGTCTGACAGCGTCGGGACAGGGTGCGTTGGATTCCGCCGGTCGAGGGGAATCGAATCGTGTAGGTCTCGAAGAGTCCGCATGGCTATAGCGGTCAGCAGGATGAAAAAGGCTGATATCTCAGTGGGCAGATGTCCGCCAGAGTTGAGGAGGGTCTCATTAGTGTCCGCTCGCCGAGGGGAATCAAAAGGTATAGGTCTCGAAGAGTCCGCATGGCTATAGCCGTCAGCAGGATGAAAAAGGCTGATTTCCCATTGGGCAGATGTCCGCCAGAGTTGGGGAGGGTCTCATTGGAGTCCGCTCGCGGAGGGGAATCGAATGATATAGACCTCGAAGCGTCCGCATGCCTGTAGCACCCACTAGCCAACAATTTGAAAGTACTTGCCGGGAAACTCAAGTACAAAGGTTTGGATAACATTTCAACCAGCGGTCGGACAGCGTCGGGACAGGGTGGGCTGGAATCCACTGGTCGAGGGGAATCGAATGATATAGGTTTCGCAGCGTCCGCATGGCTATAGAGGTCAGCTGGATCAAAAAGGCAGATATCTCAGGGGGCAGATGTCCGCCAGAGTCAGGAAGGGTCTCATTGGAGTCCGCTCGGTGAGGGGAATCGACTGGTATAGGTCTCTAAGTGTCTGCATGCCTATAGCACCCAGTAGCCGCCAATTTGAAAGTACCCGCCCAGGGAACTCAAGTGCAAAGGTTTGCATAACATTTCAACCAGCGGTCGGACAGCGTCGGGACAGGGTGCGTTAGAATCCGCCGGTCGAGGGGAATTGAATGGTATAGGTTTCGAAGCGTCTGCATGCCTATAGAGGTTAGCAGGATGAAAGAGGCAGACATCTCAGGGGGCAGATGTCCGCCAGAGTCGGGGAGGGTCTTATTGGGGTCCGCTCGCCAAGGGGAATCGAATGGTATAGGTCTCAAAGCGTCTGCATGAATATAGTACCCAGTAGCCGCCAATTTGAAAGTACCCCCCTGGTGAACTCGAGGGCAAAGGTTTGGATAACATTTCAACCAGCGGTCGGACAGCGTCGGGACAGGGTGCGTTAGAATCCGCCGGTCGAGGGGAATTGAATGGTATATGTTTCGAAGCGTCCGCATGGCTATAGAGGTTAGCAGGACGAAAGAGGCAGATATCTGAGGGGGCAGATGTCCGCCAGAGTCGGGAAGGGTCTTATTGGGGTCCGCTCGCCAAGGGGAATCGAATGGTATAGGTCTCGAAGCGTCCGCATGACTATAGAGGTCAGCAGGAAGAAAAGGGCACATACCTCACTGGGCACTCGCAGATGTCCGTGAGGGTCTGGCAGGGCCACATTGCAATCCGCTAGAGTCTGGCAGGGCCTTATTGCAATCCGCTAGAGTCAGGAAGGGCCACAGTGGAATCCGCTCGCTTAGGAGTAATAAATACTCTCAACCTGGATGGAAGAGCATGCCCCTCTCTGAATGTTCATAATATTGAATAGTTCCACTGATTCAATCATGAAGCCTGATACGAGGTGAGAAGAACTTAGAAAGCTTTTCCCCGAGTTGTTAGCAGTGATTAAATAAGCGGTATGTTTTGGGTCGTTACTGGGCCAATAGATGGTTAGTCATCCTATCTGTAGGTCCTTTTTCATCCGAAGAGCCTTTACCTGGTGATAAAGTAGTCCATTGTAAGTAGAGGCCATCAGGGGCAGGGAGAGTTCCCCAATGCAGAGCCCTATGGGTCACTTACGTTGGGTTTCTTCAGCAGATTAGGGCGTGAAATGGACCATCCAGGTGCACAGGGCGGCCAGGATACGGGTTGTATTGCACCCAACGGACTAGGATGCAACCATTGTGCTAGGGCGATCTGAGGGCGGGCTGGGCGGACAGGATGCTCCAGACGGATTTCCTGCCTCCGGACGCAATGCCTATCCGCCCGGAGCAAACGCCTTTTTTGCTGATGTAGTACCCTGGGGTCGGGAAACGGGAGGCCCAGTCCACGAAGAGTGCCTCTCTTACCCTCTTCTTCAGGGCGGAGTAAGTGCTGTCCAACAGGGACTGCGGCGGGAGGATGGGGGTAGGGCACACAAGTTGGGAGTTGATCATGGGCATCCTGGATTGCCCGAGGGTAAAGGGTATTGTCCGGTGAGCCACCGCGTCCACTGGCAGGTGGTTCCTCAAAGGCGGGACAGCGCAGGGCGTTGTCCAGTGTAGGGGGAGGTAGACGGACGACAGGCCTCTGGTTAAGGCCCGTGAGGAGTCAGGTGCTCGATGCACCGAGAGCGAGGGGAACGAGGGGTGAAGGCGGGCTGTAGCCGGGTTTAAGCTAGGAGGGGAGCAGACCACCCTGAGGGCCGCCAGCCTTTGCCCGTGGGTGATCAGGAGTGAGACGGGTGGGAGGCAAGACTCCACCGAAAGTATCCCGGTGGGCGTGACTGAGAAGCAGTTTGTGGTCCACCTTTGAACCTTCTGCCAGAATCTATCGAGACGGGTCGTCGTGCCCACCCTAGGTGTAAACAGATCGGCGCCGTAGAGTAGGATGGGGGCAATCAATGATGTTGCCAATCTGTGGCACAAGTAGGGGGGAGGCCCGCGCCGGGCGGGCTGAGGCGGCGGATGAGGGCGAATGCCCCCTGGGCGAGGGCCAGGCGACCCGAGAAATGTGCAGCGGGGTCAAGGGCAGGAGTGAACCAGTACCCGAGCCACCGAACAGAGTTGCCAGGGTGAAAGAGTTCCCCTTTAATTTGCATGGGTGAGACGCACTTCGGCGAGTCCCTCTGGCTGGGGGTCCTCCAGTGTATCAGTTGTGTTTTTGCGACCGAAAAGGAGACGCCTAGGTGGGACGCCTTCCTTTCAAGCATGTCGAAGAGATCCTGGAGCCGGCGGATGTTGCCACGATAGGAAAGGGAGGCCACTATGAGGGCGAAGTCGTCCACATACGAGATCATCAGACCCCCAGGGATCCCAAAATGTAGTGGCGCAACGTAGAGAAGAAAGAGGAGTGGAGAGATCGGAGAGCCTTGCGGGGCACCGACGTTGACGGGGGCTGGGGTCCCTGGGGCCCCTTGGAAGACTAGGGTGCAGCTTCTTTCACCCAGAAAGGATGAAACCCAGGAAACCAGGTAGGGGGGTCTCACGCCTTCCCTCAGGATCCGGGCCAAAGTGTTGTTGTCGACGTTGTCGAATCCCGCTTTTATATCCAGAAACAGGCAGGAGACCTTGGGACGGGACCTCTGCAGGGTTCTGACTTGGTTGGTGAGGGTGAGGCACGCGTCGTGGGTGCTGAGCCCAGGGAGCGAACCGCATTGGTTGGGGTGCAACAGCCCTCTGAGCCGGGCTGCCTCGAGTAGGCGGGCTGCTATAATCATCTCGAGGATCTTTGAGATTGTGCGGATCAGGACGATTATCCCGAAGGAGGAGTGTGATTCGTAGGTGGGCTTCCCTGGCTTGTCAAGTACCACGCCGTTCGAGCTTTTCAGTGATGCGGGGTGGTACCCCAGGAGGACCAGCGGGGCAAGTATATGGAGGAGGATTGCGGGGTTGATTTTGTTGCCCTGTTCCCAGGTAGAGTAGGGTATCCCGTCCGGGCCTGGGGCCGAAGTCGCGGAGCACTTGGAGAGAGCCGCAGCTATCTCGTCCATCGTTAGGGGGGGTGCCGACCTGTTTGTCCTGAGCCTAGGTGGCGGGGAGAAGGGTTCCTTAGGGGGGAAGAAGTGGTCCAGAAGGACATTGTTCATTTGTATTGGGGTTTCTGCCCCTGGGAGGCAGGGGAAGCGCGGCTGGGCACGCCCATAGGCGAATCTCTTAGCCATCCAAAGGCTCTGGGGGGTGGCGGCCACCAGAAAGGAGGACTAGTGTTTGTTCTTAGCGGCCTTGATTGCCTTGAAGTACCCGGCCTTAGAGGTGCCGGCAACTTCCCGCATGCGTGAGGTGTTGTGCTTTCTGCCCGCTCTGGTGGCCTTGTGGTACTCACGACGGAAGACAGACAGGTGGGGGGTCCACCAAGGTTTGGAGTGATGGGAAGGCCTGGACACAGGCGTGTGTTCCTTGAGGAGGGCTACCAGACGGTTCAGCGATTGTGACATTCATTCGTCCGGTTGCGGGGGGGTGGGGCATGACGGTGCGGCCGGGACCTTGAAACCCTTAACGATCGGGTCCAGGGTTTGCCAGTCCGTGTCTACCCAACGCGGGCGCGAGGGTTTCTGGCTAAGGGAGGGTGCGGCGAGGGTGATCATTATCGGAATGTGGTCGGAACCCGTTGAGGGCAGGGAGGCTTCCCAGCTCTTAACGAGGGGAAGGAGGGGGGGGTTTGCGAAGGCGAGATCAATGACCGAAGGGCGAGCTTTCCCCACTAAGGGAAACCTTGCGTACTCACTTGGCGGATTAAGGAGGGCGAAGCCGGATTCTCCCGGTTTCTCGAAATAGGGAGTCGAGGACGAGATCTCCCGTTGTGAGAAGTGCCGTAGAGGATCCGAGAGGGGGTTGTGGATGTTGAGATCTCCCAAAACTAGGAGGGGAAACCCAAGATCGGGAAAAAGAACTTCTGGTAAAACGGAGTGAACCCTATGGTCAGTAGTGTTGGTGGAGTAGGCGTCAATAATCCTGAATGAGTGGAAGGCGGTGCCAAAGAGAGGCTCATTGGAGGAGATGTCGAGGGCGAGAACATCGTCCACCCCCTTGAACCTGGGGAGCACCGTGTAATTGGAAAGAAAAGACATATGAACGTCGGCAGCCACTCGTGGCTTCCTAGCCGGGGGAAAGAAGGACTTGAAACCATTAAAGGAAGGAAGGTGAGCCTTGTTGACAGGCGGATCCTGTAAAAGAACTATCGAGGGGTAGGTGGTCGCCTCTTTGAACGACTCAAACAAAGAAAGAAAAACATTCCAGCTCCCAAGGCAGTTATGTTGAATGATGGAAAGAAGCGCAGGGGCAGGGGCCTGCCCTTGACCCAGCGGAGGGGGCATGGGTTGATTATTCATTACCGGGACGAACCCGACGGGTGAAAGGGGCAGGAGAAGGCCTTGGCTCCTCCAGGGGGAGAGGACCACCAAAACCGTGAGTAGTGCCAGGACGCGTGGAGGGTCCCGCTGGGGGAGGATGCCTGGGGGTTACGAGGTCCACCTCAATGGGACCCGTCCAGGTCGAGGGAGTAGTGGGTGTTGGACGGGCATCGACCGCCAAATCCATGGGGTCTTGACCGGTTGGGGCGGGGGCTGCCATGTTGGTTCTGGTGCGGACAGGTGGGGGAGGTCGAGCCGGACATTCTCTGAACGTGGCAGTGTGGTCACCACCGCAGTTACAGCAATGGGGGGGCGAGGTCAGACAACAGGATGGGACTGGCTTATTGTTCCCGCTCCTGGGGCCGGTTGGATTCTGGCATCTGTGAGCCGCGCGAGTATGGTGAAGCGCACAAATGGGGCACGTGGGGTGGGTGGCGGGGCATCGTTGATCGGCGTGTCCGTATCTCCAGCAGTTCTTACACTGGGAGGTGCTGGAGGAGGAGAAGGCAAGTTCGACCTTGCATTTCTGTGAGAGGATGATGACCCCTGAAGTGAGGGCCGAAACATTGTGGGGGTCGACGGTAATAACCTCCGAAGTGGCCTGCTTGCTCTCCCTAGAATCTCGGCTAGGGTTAAGGTACCTGGCTGAGAGAACCTGGGTCGCTTTGTCGTTGAGGATTGCTTGCCGGATATATGGGAAGAGTTCCTCTTCATCCTGGGGGAGGAAACGTAGTGGAAGGCCGTGAATGGCTAGTTGCACGGCTGTAAGGGCGAGGACGAGGGTGCACCAGGGGTTTTCACCTACTGAAAAGGACTGATTGAGGGCCCTGGTGAGGGAGTTGAAGTAGGGGGCGTACGAGGCGGCGGGGGTGGCCTTGTTGGTGACGGTCAGGGAGACGGAGCCTCGAGGGTTGACAGTAGCAGAGAAGCCAAGGGGGAGTAGGCAGTTCGATTCTCGCAGGATGCGAGCGGCAATGTCAGGAAAAGTACCGGCAATGGTGAGAGCGTCTGGGTGAGGGGAAGGGGACTGGCGAGGGGCAAAGAAGCGTCATTGGGCACCTGGAAGGGAGGGCGGCCCCTTTTTAACAGGAGGAGCCGTTGTACTCGCAACAAGTTGTGGGGAAGGAGGCTTCCCAGCTTTGCTTTTGCCCTTGCCGCCCGAGCCTGAGCCGGAGGCAGCCAGCGTGTAAGAGGGGGAGGGGTGGACGTCAGGGTGGAGGTGGCCTGGGGTGAAGGAGGCCACGTCATATGCCCCCCTCCGGTATTCCCCCGCTTTGTATGAGGGTGGGTAGAGCCTGGCGTACTTCTCGGGGTCACCGAACGCCATGCCAAGCCTCGTATCGTAGAATGGTATGAGGTATTTAGGGTCGTCAGCCGCGGCTGAGGGAGGTGTGGGTGCTGCACGGGCCCTTTCTTTACCCTTCCTCAAAGGGGGAGGGCCGGCAGACGGAGTCGGTTGGGGAATTCTTTGTGTGGGGGGGCCGGTGCCAGGGGGGCTGGGATTGGGGCTGACTCACGATGTGACAGGTCACGTATGGATGCCTGGAGATCGGCGATCCCCGGAGCGGTTTGTTGTTCATAGGTGGGGGGAAGGTTCGCGAGTTGAGAGGAGATGTCATGGAGCTCCTCCCTGAGGTTCTCGTTTTCCGCGGAGATGGTTGCGACCGCCTGGGTTACCCCGCTCAGCTCATGTGAGACAGTCACCAGACCCTGGACGAGCTGGGAGAGGAGAACAATCGTGATGGACTCAATGGGGAGGGTGCCGGCCTGGGCATCTGGGGTGAAGTCCGGGAAGTCATGGTTGCTGAGCCGGACGGCGCTCCTCGCCTGAGCGAGTTGCCTCATCATGAACTCGATGGGGTGATCGGTCGAGGGTGTTCCTGAACGCGACGGGAGGGGAGAGTTGAGGGCAGAGAGCCTACCAAAGGCTGCATTCCCTGGGGGGAGGTTATAAGGGTTCGCCATGGCGACGAGTAGGTGAGGAAAAGTGGGCGAGGGGTTTGTTCCGAACGCAAAGCGCTGTAGAGTTGACTTTTTATGTGAAATGTAGGAGGGGAGAAGAAGTTTGCGAGAAAAGTGGCCTATCTCTTGGTCGTTTTTTTTTTTTTTTGTAATCAAATCGTTATTATGTTTAAAGGTACAAAAGACTCATGCAGCGCTAGCTATGGCGATAAAAAACCTATAAGCAAACGTCATCCCGCCCGCTTCACCGCGTCATAGGAAAAATCAAACACCCCGAATCCATAGGAAAAGTCCCCCCTGCCTAGCACCTAAGATAATATACCCCAGACACGTAAGGAAACAATACAGGGAAACGTACAGGTAGAAAGACCCAAACCCTTCCGCAGGCTCCCCAAAACAAAAGAAACGACGGCTGCGCTAAGGCCCTTTCGGGGCCTGATGGAGAGGATAGATGATCGCCGACACGGGAAAACTCATAAGTTGAGGGCCCACCAAAAACCATGATGTACGGTCGGGCAGGTCATTACATCGTTCCCAAGCGTTGGACAAAGCCACGGAGGCAGTGCTATACCACGACTAGGCGTAACCGAGGAAGGGCCGAATGATCGGAGGGGGAGAGAAGGGCGAGCGGAGCCACCGAGCAGAGGGGATGCCAGCCGGGAAGGTGAGCAGTAGGGTGCCAGCCGGTGAGTAGCAGTAGGGTGCCAGCCAGAGGGGGGGGGAGCAGTAGGGCGCCAGCCGGGGAGGAGTTTTTAGCAGTAAGGTGCTAGCTGAAGGGGCAGTACGGTGCCAGCGGACGGAACCGGGAGGGGGGTAGAGGAAGGATCGTGAGCGGGCTAGCCACAACCGACCAACGGGCCATAGCAAGGGCTTTTGGGGCGACAGCGAGACCGAGCGAGACCGTGATGTTACTAACCGAAGCTTTCCCCATCAGAGGTACAAGCCCAGCAGAACCGAAGCCTTACTTTGACCGAGAGTCCGACACCGTAACGCCGACCGTGAGCGAAGCGAGAAGCTTTCCGACGGTGCAAAATGCTAAGCGAGGTGCAAAGCAAGTGCGGGGTAAGGGGGAGAACCGAACATCATGAGCGGGAGTCAACGACGAACAGGAACGAGAACCCCAAGGAGGGGAGGCCGAGGCCAGAGGGGAGGAGGGTAGATGGCTTAACGTCAACTCCTAGGCAGTAGCCATCGTGGGAGAAGAGAGGTGGGTGGGGGAAAGTGACGATGATTTCTCGTGGTGTTGAGATATCAATCGCCGGAGGTGGAGGAGAGATGGTTCATGGCCTATCTCTTGGTCGTTTTTTCTTTTTTTTTTTTGGTAATCAAATCGTTATTATGTTTAAAGGTACAAAAGACTCTTGCAGCGCTAGCTATGGAGATAAAAAACCTATAAGCAAACGTCTTCCCGCCCGCTTCACCTCGTCATAGGAAAAATCAAACCCCCCGAGACCATAGAAGAAACTTCCCCCGCCTAGCACCTAAGACT
>Ga0307517_10000432_pt1 | contig 72030 bp, 66 predicted proteins | sample 23_EM_MG_FD_194515 | JGI IMG/M metagenome (GOLD analysis project Ga0307517, IMG submission 194515) | Populus trichocarpa ectomycorrhiza microbial communities from riparian zone in the Pacific Northwest, United States - 23_EM | ecosystem: Host-associated > Plants > Roots > Unclassified | place... | reverse complement strand
TGGAATGGTCATGTAGCACTGGCGAAGGCTGAGCACTGTTTGTTTGTTTCTTTCTTTGGTCTTGCAGGATTACAGGATTCCGGTATGTGCGCAGCTACTGGTAATGATCGTGATTGCAGGAAGGCTATCGCTCTTGGGTTTTGTATTTAAACCAGTCTCCTGGCTAGCAGGAGACAGCAGACTTCGACAGACCTTCAGTCTAAGAATACACTTGGTTGAACGGCAATCCCTGAGTCCCTTAGCCCAACTTGTCCTTCAACTATTATCCTTCTAAAGCTACCGGTCCCTTGAAGCCTCCCTTAGCACCAGCGCTAGCAGGTCTACCGCCGGTCCTATTGTATTTTCGTTAGACAGGAATAAACCTGTTACATAGATAATACGCACTAGTGCAAAGGCTAGTTGCATTGGCTCTATATTCTTTCTGTTTCCCCTTTTCTCCCATAGACACAGAAACTATTCGCCCTGCCGCCCTCTTGAACCCAAATTCTTCCTTGCCCGAGTTCCTCCCCGCCCAAGTCTCTCCTTACCCGCTATCCACTCCAGCACATTTGGATACCTTTATCGTTGCTCTATACCAACCGCACTTCATTCTATTCTGCTTTGAGTGGGAGGGAAGCTTGCTTTGAGCGAGTTTGTGTGGCTGCGGAAGACTACGAAAGGGCTATCAAAAATGAAGAAGAGGGATGCGGAGAAGAGCAAGAGGCAGCGCGAATGAAGAAAAGCTGCGAATCACCTCCACAACTCTGAGCATGGGAGTGAAGATATTGCAAATTCTACCATGGATGCCAAAGGTGTGTTATTCTCTGCTATTTAACCGATCTCTCTGCATGGGCTTGAAATTAGCAATTGTTGTATTTAGCTTTCAACTCGGTTGCATATCTGTATTTAGGGCATATAGTAATCTCCTCGTCGCTTGTATTAGATTCGGGGGAACCATGTCTACGGCGGGATATGGATAAGGTTTATTCAATGAAAAGGAATATTTCCCACATGTTGAAAACCCCTGATCATCCACGCGTCAGATACCACCAATGTGCCGATTTTCACGTTCTGGACTCAATTCTTTCGTGACCTAAACGGTAGCCGGATAGCAACTTGAAGGAGCATTTCGAAGAGGAAAATGAGCCCCAATTACACCGGATCATGGGTGACATTGTTATAATAAAGGACCAGTAATTCATCCTTTGGGCTAAGACTAGGCCTATAAACTAAACTATCTTTAGGCAAGGCATCCCATGTGTAATCAAAGCTGGGAATAGCCAGGCATGTTGGCTATTACCGCAAGTTGAACCGGCGGTACACAAATATGTTGCGTCACGGAATATAGCGGCAGATCATACCCGACATGGTGCAAGCGGTATACGGAAGCCCTATAGGCCAAGCGAGATAGAAGGTGCTCATACCACTCACAAGGCTGCGCGTAATAGTATGAAGGATGCTACAACCCTGAGTTCTCCTGCAGGAAACGGGAGCAGCGAACATAACGCCCACGGTACTTTGAGAACAAAACGCTGTGTCATTGGGCACTGTGCCTTCGTTCCACGAATGGGATCACGAACGCAGAATATTGAATTTGGACCCGGGCCAGCCCAGTCATATAACACGAAATCAGCAATTCACGCACTAAAAGAATTCGGCCAACAGCTTTTACCATTGACTCAAACCGTTGAGGCGCAATTTCAGACTTTCCTCCCGGGAGAGCATTCCAAATACACAGCAGTCCATGAGGCCATTTACGATGGGAAAGCTGACAATGTTAACGAGGCATTTGGAATATGGACCTCCAGCTCCCTTGTCATCAACGCGAATACCAATAACCATAAGGAGCTAGAGGACGTATGCCATAGGTGGTATGCGATAGTAGTATTCGATGACTTTGAGGGCGGCGATGCCTGCTTTCCTGAGCTTGGAGTCAAGATTGATTCTACCCCTGGTATGTAGAGACTCCCGCCCATCTTATCCAATTCCAATAAGTGACTAAGATATATTCTCTAAGTTCCAATATTTTCATGTGTTCCTATGCAGTGGAACATTATATTGGCTCTTTTATGGGAAATCGGTGTAGTGTTGTCCACTTTACACATCAAGCAGTGCACGATGCATATATGGAGAAGACGGGGAAGCCATTGTGGGAGTTCAATAAGATGCCTAAATGGTGACAGAAGTTGCGCATGCATCTGAATGTATAATAATGTGCCTAATCATTGATTTTTCTATTTAGTATGGGTATACACTCACACCCCGCTATCCCGGATCTTGATAATCCGGATACCTCGCTGTGTCGTTCGAATCTCAGTAAGTTCTGAATTACTTTACACCAAAGCCTAGCCTGTTGTCCCAGATCACTCGCTATGCTGGATGGATTCTTAGGATTTTGTCTGTCCGGGATAGCAGGGTGCTAGTGTATACTTTTGAGCTTGGCCTGCCCTCGTTTGCAAGGCTGTGCTCCCAAAATCATACGTCCAAACTATACACCCAAAGCCATACGCCCAAAACCATACGCCTATAACCATACGCCAAAAACCATACGCCCAAAACCATACGCCCAAAAGCCATATACCCAAAGCCAAACCATAAGCCCAAAACCATACGCCCAAAACCATATGCCCAAAAGCCATACACCCACAGCCAAACCATACGCTCAAAGCCATACACCTAAAACCATCCCCCCAAAACGATACGCCTAAAATCATACACCCAAAAACATACGCCCAAAACCATGCGCCCAAAACCGTATGCCCAAAAGCCATACGCCCAAAGCCAAACCATACGCCCAAAGCCATACACCCAAAACCATACGCCCAAAACCATACGCTAAAGAGAGTCACCTAAAACCATAGCTTTTTATATACCATAGTGAGCGCCCAGTTTAACCAACTATCTGCAAGTTTAGGGTAAGTGATTACCTGAACCTCAGACCAGATTTAAATAGTGGCTAGTATTTGGGTGGATGGCTTGCAAGGCATGTGAGACGTGACGCCTAAACCAATAGTCTTTGAATGAAAAGCCCAAAACTGAATGCCCAAAGCCATAAGCCCAAAGCCATACACCCTGAATCAGATCACGAAATGATAAGCCGGAGACCATATCCTCAGGAAGATAGGAATCGTGCATGCACCACTATACAACTATATGCTTAGAGTTATGTACACGGAATCATATGCTTAGAAGTACTTAGAAACATACCTAGATTATACACTTACAATCCTATACTGAGAGCGATTTCCAAACACTATTTATCTCAAACTAGAAGCCCAAATCATAATGATAATGTGAGCACTATATTCAAATCCTATCTTTTGAGATAGTTGCCAGATTGCTATATGGAATATCCAAATAGTGGAGTCATCATACTAGACATACGAAGTAATTAGGGGGTGTTTGGCCAACCAATTCTGATCTCAAATTGTGATTTCAGATCAGAATTGACAGGCCAAACACCCCTTAGATTTCAACCTGCCATTTGTTTAGTCAGAGAATATCACTCGTAGGAATAAGTGGGGCCCTGCACAGGGGGAAGAGTGGGGGACGAGAAGACGGGGGCTGTCTAGGCAATCAGCGGGGAAAGTAAAATACCCGCCCCGCCCCACAGCCCGGCCAGGGCCCTGTGTCAGACGAGGCGGGGAGGAACGGCAAAGAGTTGACCCCGGGCCGGAGTAACGGCGGGTCACAAAGTGAAAACCCGCCCCGCCCCACCCCATAACGAACACTACTGATTCTTGCATCAGGACCCAACGCCAGCGGATCAGATGCAGGATCCGTTTTTGCTGATGTGGTGTTGCAATTCACTGCTAGATGCAACGGACGCAACGGACGCAGCAGATACAGGAACGATGTCCGAACAGGACACCAGCGGATCAGACGCAGGATATTTTTTGCTGATCTAGTCCACTCTTGCTGCCTTTCTGTATGGTTATTAAAGTTTAAACTCATTGCATAAAGGCCTGTCAAAGTAACAAATAGCGAAAAGCCAGTTTCAAACCCTTCCCCTGTTTTCAACTTGACCCTATACTACCCTTAATGAATACTATCTTCTATCTTAATTGACCTTCAATCTATATACAACTCCATAATTATGGTCATAGTTTACTCCTTCCACCGTCCCCCAGCTCCTCTTACCACTTCTTTTTTTAAACATCCCACAATCTAGTACTTTTCTTACCTGCTTCACTACTCCAAGCTTCTTCAACTCCCCATTCTCTACCGCATGGCTTTCTTCACTCTTAACTTTTTGAAAGATCCTTGTTAGGCCTCAATACTAGGCATTGCCCTTCCTATTACCTATAAATCTAACCATAATAATATTATATATTCTTAACAGGAATATTTCTTGCACAGCACTTCCCTCCTCTTCCTCATCAGCTCATTCTGGCCCTCGGCTCCACGCCATTTCCTATTGCCTGACATAGCTATTTAGAACATGTAACATTAGCATGCAAAATGGGATCTCCTCAGTTCTGTGTGAAACCCCCCCCGATACTAGGCTCAAGTAATTCTCCAATTACCCAGAACTGGCGAAACCTCCACGCAATACTAATGTCATCAGTACTCGAGTACTCTCTAACCCTGCTCTGCAACGACTCCTCGAAACCAGGACGTAAACCTATTCCGCCACTTACATAACAATACGATATCTGACTGCAGTTAAAAAAAACCACATGTATGTTACGGTGCCGGTGGCACATGTTAAGGGCTCAATTTATGAGGATACAATGCACTTCTAAGACCAAAACAACACCAAACCCAATTTATGATTCTTAGACGTGTCGGACTCTATGCGGAATTTCCCTCACGGGAGGCCATTATTGGACCCATTGAATGGACGCACAGCAATGATCATAAAGAATCATAATCACAAATCACAACAAGCGGGCTCTTTGGACGATCCCGCCAGAAATGCTTGCACAGGGAGAAAAGGTATTTTTCTCCTTTCCTCCTACACAAACAAAACACGAGAATTGTTCCAGGGCAACGATCCCCCATATATATTTCTTGCGTGGAGCATGCCGGTGGGTAAGTCACGCTGGTCTTATCCTCACAAAGCGAATACCATATTGGCAAAAATATCCCAGTGGTCATAAGGCACCGTAAGCAAAATCCTAGCCAACCAGCGATCCAAGCAGATAGAGGCGCAAAAACCTGCATAATATTATAAACTAAATCTAGACACGAATAATTTCCCTCCGAAAAAAGTAGATCTTAATCTCCCTACTTTTTCTTCTTCTCCGTCTACCTCCCCTTCTTATGATGCCCTTACCATTACTTACCTTCCCTCCGGAGGTTGTCGCGATCTGATCAGGCCTTTGTCATTTGTAAATCACGCTGCGGTTACCGGAAACAGGCAGCCGGAGCGTGATGGCGTGTTTGTGCCATGATAGCTAAGCACCCTATTCGTGGCCTGGTTCGATTTTGTTCCGAGAAAACCCTCAGACATACGAGTTAAAGTCGAATGGGGGGGGTTACTAGTGAACTAGGCTACCGGATTGTTGTCTTTTGGAGACAAATTGTACGGGAAGATACATGACGTGATATTCTTCCTTTTCTCTCCTTCATTGTTCTGCTATTGTGGCTCCGGTAACTCAAGTTCTGTATTGTGGGGCGAATTGGTGGAATAATCATTACCGGCATGCCGGATCCTTGATTCAACTCCGTGTATCCTGGAACCCCATCGCATTGATCCACCGGCGAATGGGTCACCCTTAAACTGGATTGGAGGGTAGAGGGGGAAGAACGGGGGGGGTGGGCTATCGGGCGCTTGGGAGAGAAGTTGGCTCTGGACAATACTGGTTCAGAAACTGCTAGTGGTATTGTTTTTTGGTCTCAGAGGACCGACCTTCAGGCATGCTTGTCGAATAGAGATTCCGCAAAAACTGCGCAGTGGGATCACAACCACTCTTTCTCGCTATTCCTAGCTAGCTGCGGGTTATTATCAGCACTCACAGGTTAATTGCCTCGAATAATTCATGGTATTCCATCAAGAGAATTCGAGCAAAGATGAAAGAAAAAATGGGTAATAATGCTGGGGAGCGCGGTATTTCCCCTCTTACTGCGTAATTCAAATTGACATTGGTACTGTGCTCCTTGGATTCAAACGAGTGTAGGAGTACAATGTGATAACCCCACCTCTTGTATGGGCTGTAAGAACAGTCTTTGTCTTATTGATGACAAGGATAGTGTAAGTTACGCCTTCGGTCAGTCAGGTGCGCACACGAAAGTGGGCACAAAAGGCACATGGAACCAGCTCGGCTCGCTTTGCCTCCCAGCTCGGCCATGATCCTCCCACCATTCCTCTAAGTTGTTGCCCCGAACCTACCTGTTATCCATTCCTTTCCACTTTACCACTGAGATATGTGCCTCTCGGCAGCTCCCAGTCCTTGCCCCAATCCCACCTCTCCAGTTTCCCCCCCGGAGTAAAAAACCACAGCAACTATACCTACGTAAATTCCTGTGATCCCGAGGGGGATTCCCCCCACCTGGGTAGTTTGCTCCAGAGCTTTAGCTGATTGTAGGAATTGCACCAACTATTAACTAAAGGAGCAAATCCCAGTAAATTTTTGGACTCAGAGTGAGGCTGGCAGCCCCAAAATTGACGCTAATCACACCATTTTGGGATGGGTGTGGGGCCCTCTGATTGGGCGGGGCACCTTCCGCTAGGCTACTTTTAGGTGTAACCTATGAGGTTATGGGCATTCTATATTGGCTTTTGGCTTTGGACAAGGTAAGGCAGAGGTGGCTTTTGATCGAGCATGATAATGTTATGGAATGGGCCTTGAAAAGCAATCGAGGGTGTGAACATTGTATTAGTACAAATCGAAAGGGGGGTATGGAGGGGCTAATTGGCGGGGGCTTTTGCATGAATCCACCGAGACACTAGCCAGGTCAGGTTCTTGGAGAATTCGAGTTATTGCACCGAATCATACCACACAGCTGCTCATATATCCTTTTTTCTGGCCTCTGTACTGTACTTGAGCAGGGCAACTCATCTTTAATCGTCTTGATGCCGGCATCATACTCGTAGGTGTAGTAACTCTGCGCCCCGCCTTGACTCCCCCCTCCCACCGTGTCACTCGATACCAGTCACCTCTCCCTTTCATTCCGCTTACTTCCCCACCACAACCACCAAACTTCCCCCCTCCGTTTCTCCTCGTCTCTGAATCGTCACCGCACACAAACCCTTTACCGCGGGTTGTTTTCGTGTCCTGTGTACTCGCAATCGAAGAAGTGGAAAGAGATAGGGGGCATCAAACTTGGCTGAACCGAGCCGCTTGTCATCGCCGCCTGTTGGGTTTTGTGTTCCGAACGGCAGCTCGTACGCTTTCTCATTCCTATCTTACCCCCTCCCAAAGCTTTAACGGCAAGCTCAGTACGTGCCATACGATAGAGTCAGGACAGTAACTTACTTTTGGCCATTCTAAAATCTCTTGAAACACAGTGTTATTCATTGCCAGCTGTCCGTGTGTGTGGGGTTTTCTAAACTTTGGCCGCCCGCTCCTCGTTTGCTTCTAATATTATTCAATCGACCGCCAGTTCGAGCAAGGCGTGCGTCACCACCGTGACTGCAACACCTATACACTAAACCTTTCTCCTCTTTCTCACCTCAACCCACACCTCAGACTCCATTACTGCCCCCTACGATCAAACCCAAGAAAATTATCGGACTATACGAACCTACCAGCTTCCGACAAGAAATCCTCCCCTTCTTCCTCAAGATAGCCGTGGAGGGATCCTACGATAGGATATTATAATCATGCTGCGAAGTGAGTGCCTTTTTCGCCCCTCTTACCAACATCGACCCCCTCCAAATGTCACCCCGCTTTATAATAGCTATGGCAGGCAGCCTTGCTCTGCCGCCTCCCACATTCCCCCCCCTCTCTCTCTTTCCTTCCCCCTTCTTCCTTCTCCTTCCCATTTGAAAGTTCCATCACTACCGAAGCAATACTCCCTTTGAACTTCAAGGTTACTCAGCGTTCCCAATCATTGTAATGCTAACCGGAATAACAGCCAGGCTCTACCTTCACCCTCACCCTCCCCCAAACTCTCAAAATAAATCACCCGCGTCTCTGCCATGCTCGTATCCTGTTTTGCACACCATCTCTACTAGTAGTACTGATGGAGCTTCCCGTACAATCAGCCTCACACCCGAGGACCCGGCCCAACCGATCGGTAGGAGCAGTAGAAATAAATCTAAGGGATTGTTTGCTGCTAGGAATAATGGTTTCTTCGAGTCAGCCGTTATGAGTCGTTCGCATGCGGAGGTTCGGCTGCTCGTACCCTCTCGAAAGGCAAGTTGTGACCACTCAGTTACTTTATTATTATTCTTTCTTCCGCCACTGTTTTACACGGCTATTTTGGGGATCGGAGTTTTATGTGTACGGCATTTCAGATGGCGGAGCACTCTTGGTTTTCCTTATCTTGCCTTTGCACTTACACACTTATTGTACGGCTCTCGGTTCTTGTTGCTCATATTGTCTCCCCACTTCCAAGCACTTCTTTAGTAGCTCCTAACTTGTCATTCCATTGCCCATTGCGTTTTAATTACCGCCACCAATTTCGCTGTTTTTAAATTCTTGCCTCGCCCCACTTTCTCCATGCTAACGACTGTTTGACTATCTTTGCAGATAGTTATTAAGGATATGAAATCGATGCACGGCACCTACGTTAACGGCCTTCAACTTGTAGGAGACGAAACTGCAGAGTTGACAGATGGGACGGAAGTTACGTTTGGCTCAGAGGTCACTAGAGGTGACGAAATTTTCCCTCCAAAAACATTCCGGTGCGGAGTTGAGTGGGAAGAAATACCGTAAGTCTTTTCTGAGTCTCGTTTTCTCAATCCCCCCCCCCCCCCCATCTGTGCTTGTATCCGTGCTTGTAGATGTTGTTTCTATGCTCTAATTTACTGACACCGCTCGTCCTGTTTCTGTAGCCTCCCGAAGCCTATGGCCGAATCTGAACCGACATCTGAAACACCTAAAAGTCGAGGTGGTTACGGAATATGCGAGGATCTCCTGATATCTGACTACGAAGTTTCCGAAGGAGAAGAGGAGGGGGATGATGAATTAGACCCCAAGTATCCCGAGTTCCACCACTTGGAAGAAGAGAAGGCTTCGGGGTCCGGGGTTTCTACTTCTGGCACTAATTCTACGGTTCCAAGGCCGGGACAAACTACCTGTGTTGGGGCATCGACGTCATATATGATACCCGATGATGAGCTTCCCATTAGTCATGAACGCAGCACGAAGGACATGTCGGTCGAATCATTGACTCAATCGAAGGACCGCGTAGAGCAACTGAAGAGAAAAGTTGATGAGATGGCTGGCTCGGGAGAGAGAGATGTCGTTGAGGTCAACGCCGAACTGGTAGATATTGAAATCTGCGACGCGCCCGCTAGGCCCGGTGTCACAATCGGGAGCTTGATGAACCAGGCCCAGGAAGCTTCCGTCTCTCGGAATGATAAGAGTAAGGACGTTGCGAACGAATCCAAGGGCTCCAATAAGCCTGCCCCTGAATGCCTTGTGATCGATGACGAGGAAAGCGATATTGAAATTATACCAGAGGAAACCTTCAAACGTTATCAGCACACCCCCAGAACACAGGGGCACACTGAGAGCGAGGGGGTTGAGAATTCGGACATGGACGAGTCGGACGATGAGGATTCCAGTTGCCGTGTTCATGTCCGCAGTCGTCGGTTCAATTATGCATCGTCTGATGAATCTGATGAGAATGAGGAGGAGGAGGACGAAGAGGAGGAATTAGAGGAGGAAGAGCAAGATGAGGAAGATGGGGACCAGCATGAGAATGATGGAGGGGAGCATGCCGGGAAGGCTTCCACGGCAAATGATACCATGGATGTCACTATGGCAGTTGATAATATCTATTCACCGAATGCTCCTACCTCGATGTCTCCACCAGAGGCCCTGAGCTCAAAACCCCAAGTTGCCCCTACACCTTTAGGCGGTGTCTCCCGGCCTAAGACGAACTTTGCGCCATTTGAAGAGCTAGCAAACGCTGCAGTGGCTGCGCAAAATGGGAGTGATTCTTCTAATAAGTCTGGGGGAAACGCGGCCACATCCGCAGCCATTTCAGAACCTCCCACTCTTCCTCCTCTCACTATGCTACCTACCGAGGCGGTGGCCAAGAAGACACCATCCGGTGCGTCTCACATTCACTGGTTCCCGGAAGATCCACATACGCCAACCGATACTTTCCAAAAGCGATATGGCAATAGTTCTATGGAACAAAAGAAGGAATACTTTACTGCCAGACAAATAAACCTTGCAAATCTGGCTAATAGGCCTAATGATGCCTTACCTTATTTGAGCCCAGTTCGTGGGAACCCCAAATCACCTAGTGTGTCACAGCCACTACCCCCAGCTTCTTTGCCCTGGGCTCAGACCTTCAAGACAGTTGAGGGGCCTAAGGAGCCTACCGGGTTGTTCCCTAAGGTTTGGGAAGATCGGCAACAAGATTTGGCCCAAGCACCAGCACCCAAGGGCGATAAGCCACTCGTCTCATCTCCACCACCACCAACAGTTACTCCTCAAGCCAAGAAGCTACTCGAAGATGCTATGGCCGAGGGTGAAAAGTTTCGAGGACTTGATAAGAGCACATGGTGGTTGGGCGATGAAGCCGAGATCTCAATCGGCGAAACAAGCGAAATGGTTTGGGATGATGAATATTGCAACGATGAAGATGGGGAATATGACGAAGAAGACGAGGAGGAGGAGGAGGAGGAGGAGGAAGAGGAAGAGGATGAAGAGGAAGAGGACGAAGAGGAAGACGGAGATGCACCCGACAATGCTCCTGAACAAGAGATGACCGATGGGGTAGTAGAGTACGATGAAGAGGAAGAGGGGGAAGGTGATGTGATGGAGGAAGTGGAGGATGACACCGATTCTCGCCATCCCACATGCGCTTGGTTCGCCCCACATAAGGCCTTCAACACAGGATATGAGCGCTTCCCAGTTCACCACCCCAACACCACTCTGACTGGGCGAACTAGTGTCTGTGAGGCAAGCAGAGGCGACTTTAGTAAATCACGTGGTTTCTCGATCAGCAATCTTGTTCACGAAAACAATGGCCCTCTCACACCTCCTGGGCCCTTGATGGTAGCAACTGGTACTTTCTACCCTCCGCCCCCTCAACAATTTAGCCGATGTAGATACCAGGTTGACGCGTTTTATGGGATAGCATCATCACCACCGCCTGGCCCATCTACAAATGGCCTAGTCAGTCCTCCTCCTACCGAGACCAAGAAGGAAAAATCTGTAGCCGACCTTCTCAACCCCTCTTCTCCACATACTGGATCCAAGCGCAAGCACTCTCAAATATCTGATATCACACCCGAAGAGAAATTCCAAGAGGAGGAAGAGGTCGCTCATGAGAGCCCTGAAAACATGGATGAGACGGATGACGACGTTGAAGAAGAGGATAAACTGGAGAGTATAAATAAGGTTTCTACTCAAGAGCTGGCCATGCTCTTCCCAGGAAAGAACGTTCAGGCACTCGAAGAGGAAATGGGGACAATTACTTTGGAACCCGCTCTACCAACACCCAATAGAACATCTGACGAGGAGGAAGAGGAGGAGGAGGAGGAGGAGGCTGTTCAAGCTAGAGAAGATGAAGAGGAGCGTCCAAGGAAACGGGCTAGAACTGTGAGGCCAAAGAAGCAGTTTGCAAAGTTCGCCGCTACCGCCCTTGCCGGAGCAATTGTCGGGGGTGTCGGTGTGTTTGCAGCATTGGTGGCTAGTGCTCCTTAATTTTAGATGCTGTAGTATCCCAAAGACTCTTTCCATTCGTGTTCCCTTTCTCTATTCTGAAGGCGATAATGATTTTCCTTTGTCACATCTCTTCCTTTTCAAACTCAGGGTGGCATAGTTGCTTGTTTTTCTGTTTTGGTTCTCTATTGCTGCGAGAAGTCTTTGAACACGACCTTTATCGCCATACATTACGTTATGGGATCTTATCCCTCAACTTTTCTGCGATTGCTTTTCTACCAGCCATGTTCACGGGCTGTACCCTCCTTATTCACGGTAACGAAGAGTGGGGGTTAGCTAGTTGGTATCGGTGCGGTCAAGTGTATTTTTCTCCTTTTTCTCTTCTATACAATCTGTCATCGCTTTTACTTTCCGAAACAAATACTCAAACACATACCTTGACGGGGTTTATCTGAATTGGGGTTGGTCGGTAGGCGGATCGGGGCTGGTTGGTGGCCGGGGTGTCTATGTTTTTGTCAGTTTTCCTTGGTATCTCACTCTCTCTTCCTCTTGTTCTCTCCTCCCGGATGGCGTGTAAATGAAAAACGTGAGGGAAATCCATTATTGTCCTGGGAGGAGGAGGGTTTGGCTTTCATTTCATTTTCCTCTCATTCCTCTTCCCTTGATTTTTCATTTCCCATTTTTCGATCCTTTAAATGTTGGCGACTAACTCTGGATATTACTGCTTACTTTAACTTAGTTAGCTGTGGCCCTCATTTCCTTTGTTTTGTTTTGCTCCGTTTTATCTTATCTTATAGTGGGACTGGTTCGGCACAATTTATAAGAATTGAAAATCACCCGTGGTATCGTGGCTGTGTTGGTGCTTTTGGTTAATTGTGGGATGGTTGGTCTGTTGGGCTACCTGCGGGGATATTGAGAGCGAATGCGTAATTGGTCGTGACCTTTGTATTTGCACGGAGATCTATTAGACCAGTCTAGTATTAATACAAGCGATGTAGGTGACATAAGCAACATAGCTATGATACTTGGCCGATAGAATGGGAATCACTGTATCATACGGGTTCCGGGGGTAAATATTTAGTACAAGACAAGGCTTATTTCGCGGGTTAACCTGAATTAACTGCTTGGATACTTTATCCCCTATACCTTGAAGGCTTAACTGCGGGGGCCCTAGCAGCCGTAATGAGAGGGAGAGCAAGTGTGCGCGCATGTGTACCGCAAAAACTCGAACAATCGAACCGTGTGCTAAGTCGTTAGAGTTGCCTCCTCTAGTAAGGTCTGGTGTTTTTCTTGCTTTCTTATGGCCCCCAGAGGGGCTGAGCAGCTCTTTTGTTTTGCCGTGTCTTTCACCCCTATTCTAAAGTAGGGAATTATCAACTACATAGCATACGTTTCGATCATCCGAGTTTTTGCGGTGTTCTGGTAAAAATGATGCAACCAACTCTTACTGTATGTTCTCATGGCGTTTTCGGAATCTGGTAATTATAAGCAGTGTTCCGGAACTAGTAGAAATGGTACAAAATTAGATTGCTAACGTCATTATGGTTTTCAAAAGGAAATTGAGGGAAATAATGACAATAGTTGCTGTTGAAATGGTGGGAGTGGCAATTGTCGTGAGAATTCTGACCCGAGGAATGATGAGGTTTATAAAAGCTGACTGCAATACTAGAAATTAGGGGGTTATAAATTATTGATAATCTAGAAGAGGTGACTTGATAAAAAGACTCATTCCTATGAACCCTTTACTTCTACAAGACAGGTAGCACTTCATAATTCATGTCAAAGAGAAAGTCCATTTCATGAAACACCATGCTAAGAGACTGCTGTTATAGGAAAGGATGAAGTATAGGGCAACAGTGGGAACCTACCACTTCTCTATCCAAGCCCAGGAAAATAGTGGCTCTCACAAAGTTGTCAGGAAACATGTGGTTACCACTATGGGAAATTGCAGCCTCAACAAATGTGTCTCTCTCAACCTGTTGTGATATCGTTCTGCTTTTGACACTACACACACCCCAGACCGTGATTCATAATCCCTTAGCACGCTCTGAAGAAAACTACGCCCTGCTCCCGCTATACAGAAATATCATAATAAAGCTTTAACTTGAACGGCAGAGGACAAACACTATATTTTCTCCCTTGGACTTCAGGATACTACACACTTCAGAAACTTTTCTGATGAGCTTATTACTGAGGCAAGACTATCTATTTGCAGAAACACTCTATCCAATATCCCTACCATTAATGGAATCCACCATTGTCAACCAACCAAGAAGTGCTTCATGCATGCTAAGGCTAAATCTACAAGGTTGAAGTGGGCATTCAAGTATCAGAACTTCGATTTTAGCAAAGTTGTGTTTAGTGATAATTCATACTTTAAAGCTAGTCTTACACTACCCTCCTCTTATGCAAAGGAAGTTTTGAGGCAGGCAGGGGAAACATAATTGGCTCAGAACCTAAATAAGGAATTCTCTAAAGGCTCAGCAGCAATGTTTTGAGGTAAAATTATTTCCGGTAATGATGTCTCCCAGCTCTCTTGCCCCTTTTTCCCATCACCAATCAAGACTCAGGCACAATGGAATGCATTAATTGCCCATTTACAATAAAAGTTTCAGACCAATACCAATGATTACAACTATTCCATAGGCCAGAATAAACCTTATTCTCTTTCACTTCACAAAACTTGCTCTACAAAGAGAAAAGAAGCAGTAGATTGTTATATTTACAAAGAGCAAGTTCTTTGCTCAAAAGTCTTTCCTTTCTTAGTATTTGAATAAATAATGATACAACAGGAACTTGCACTTGATTGAAGATGGTACTCCCTCCTCTACGAAGAACTACTAGTACAATGTTGCAGAAACTTTAAATTATGGTTTTCAAAGAATTATACTTCCTTCTTATTCACCCAACTTGAACCCAATTGAGGAGATTTGGAACTATATTAAGAATAGAGTTAAGAGAAGCATAGGTTGGAACTATTGAAATACAGTAATAAAAGAGAGTATTGTTCAAGAGTTGAAAGATGTATCTGAAGACTAGATTCATGGGCTAATAGCAATAATGTCATATGAGATTACTGCTGTAATTGAAGCTAGTAGAGGTGAAAATAAATTTCATGAATAGCCAGCAATAAGCGGATTTGGGTGTGCATTCCCACTACCTATAGTACTACCTGTAAGTTGCACTTGAAGCTGGAAACTTACAACAAGAATTCAGATAATTGTACCTCCAACTGGGGCATTAGAGTTTCCTCCCCTGGTAAGGTTTAGCAACCTTTTCTCTTCTCTCTCTCTGAGCTTCAAGGTAAGTAGTTTAGCCTTTACTGTGTCCTCCTCCACCCCATGCCACCCTCCTCCCCCAACCCTGATCCAAGAGAGTGAATTTTGGACACCTTAGTGCAAGGTTCAATTATTTGAGTTCCTATGGTAATATCGTAGTTACTATACAAAGTGTCTGGCTTCCATTAAGCTCAATGGGTTAATATACAATAAACATATTGAAATCAATATGCCAAAGACAAACACAGACTACGAGACTTGGTGGAATCGGATTTAGGGCAGCAAGGATTGGAACCAGGTGGGGGCGGGCAGAATATTAGATTTACAGTGAGACCTGGATGAAATTTGTGACAAAATAGGATGAACCAGCACTGGGTATCCTTTGCTTTTCAGCTGCTTGCTATCTTCCCCACACCCTCCACCTCCACTTTCGCCTAAAGCCACACTCAACAATCTCAGAATGCAGTCGGTGTTGGAAGGATGTGGTTGACTTTGGAAGATGTGCGAGAGTCTGAAAGATTGGATAGATGCTTGTGGACGATTTGGGAGATTGTGATAGAATGGTTAATGGTTTATGAAAGAGATTAGATATAGACATGTCGTTCCTTTGTTTATCACGGGAGTGTACGGAGGAATAAAGGCATGGCCGGGATAGAGACATAGGTGTGGTGAGCGAGGTGTCTAACTTTCGTTGTGGATTCTCTTTCTATCGTCTACCACTCTGCCAAACATAACCTGCCGACGTTAATAGTCGGCTTGTCAGTTTTTCCTTTCTCTGCAGCTAGCTTAGCAGGCATTCACTAGCAGAGTGGCCCTCCAGCAGAGCTGGAGCTCATAGCTAAAAGCAGAAAAGTAGGTTGCTATGATACTATTTGTACCTTTTTTGGAATTCTCTCCTGGGACTGGCTTTCCCACCAGCGCCCAATAATTCCGTATACAACGATGAAACTACAAGCACACTAATATAACAGATCAACCACAGATATAACTAGTTTATTTTCATATAATATTATGTAGTAATTTTCAATTAGAAAGCGTTTAAGTAAATGAAGGAAATTGGAGGAACCTTTTTTATAGAAAAAAATTACCTAGCAATGAGTTTGATGACCACCACCACCTCCTCCTCCTCCCCATCTAGCCTCCCTCCAGGTGCCCAACATGATCTTATCCGATAGCCAGAAAAACAACAGTTTTGGGAAAGATATCGTATATAACTGATCGGTCTTTTTTGCTAAGGAAGGTCCCATACTAACGTGAATATGTAAGACAGCTACAGGTCCTATTATATACCACGGAGTGAATTTAGGTAGGCACTGTTTAACCACCCCCCCCCCCCCCCCCGATGAGCCTCTTTTTGTGAAGCTGGGTTCTTGATATTATCTATGTTCGGGGTATGTAATCGGGACATACCCCCCCCGCAAGGATCACGGTAGAGTATCGTATCGTATGATACCATCCAAAAACTGCCGAAACGGCCTTACTATCATATAAAACGGCCAATAACAAGGGAAAAAAATTCCCCACAAGTATAGCCAAGAAACATGCCGAGCTCTATTAAATCTCAGCCAGAGAAAAGAAAAATTGGATGGAGGAGAAGGAGGGAGTGGGGAGGGGTATGACTGCATGCTCAGTTGTAATACCTGCTTACTTGCTTGCTTCCCCCTTAGATCAAAGATAGAGCGGGGGAGACTCTGTACGACATGTATCGCATCCTGGGTGTTGTCCAAATGGGGGCAAAAGTGTATGTTTTAGACGGGTCTACGAGATAAGGATATCTAGAGGTTGGATTGGGGTGGTGCTAAAGGAGGGGGGCACCCTTCCAGAGCCTCATGCTGAAATCATGGGCTGATAGTGAGTGAAGTAAATTAAGAGTTCGGGTATTATTGCTAGAACATTGTTATTATTTATCAAGGCCTTGCCACTCCTCTCCTCCTCAACCGTCCCCTAACCCTATCCCTAACTCCACCATCGCCCGCCTCCTGAACCCTCTTCTCCTCCACACGCTCCCACCCGCGCCCGACCCTCTCCCTAACCTCACCTACTTGCCCCTCCTTCTCCAACTCCCCAACTTCCGCCTCCCCCTGCCTAATCCTCTCTCGCCTAATCTTCTCCCCAACTCCTTTATCCCTGTTCTTCCTGACTTCGCGATGCACACCCTTGAGCGTAAATCCAACAACCCCAGCGGTCGCAGCACTAGTCTTCAGCACGCCGCCTGCAACGCCCCTCCCCAGCCCTTTCACAAATCCCTTGACCCCTTCCTCCTTCCCGCCGTGGTACGGCTGCGACACAATCCCCGTGAAGCCGTCGTAGACTCCCAACGCGAATCCTTTACCCGCAGCGCGAAGGCCCGAGTGGAAGCCCGTAATTCGGTATGGGTGTCGGACTTCATCGCCGTAGAGACGGGGGGCGTTATGGAAGCCTTGGGCTACGGCTAGAGAGACCTCCATTGGCGCCCGGGCCCCTGCGCGGGCGGCTTTGGAGAGGCCCTTGGAGGTGTTTTTGGCGACTTCGATGGGGATGGAGTCTTGTTGTGGGAAATTTGGATGGGAGCAGAAGCTAGAAGCACTGGTCGTTGTCCAGCCATTGGAGTCGGTGGACTGGCGCGGCTCCGATTCAGTATTTGGTGGGGTGGGTTCGGTGGCAGGGTGGGAATACGAGCGGGATTTACTCCTATCGCGGATCTCACCGACCTTATCCAGACCTTCCGAATTGAGGCGGCGGGCGCCCTTGTACCAACTATAGGGGACTGTGGCAATACCTTTCGTTACGCCGGTGATGGAGCTAGCGAGCGCGCTTATGCCGCCGGTGAAGGGCTCCCCGGGACCATCGTAGTCGTTCCATTCTGTGTGGCGGATGCTGTGAAAATTAGGTTAGTCAGGCCAGCGAGTGAGAAGTAGTGCAATAACTCACAGTCTCAAATCTTTCCACGTGAGCTTCCCTCCCTGCACGAGTAACCAAGCAGCGAGCGCGCTGAGCCTAACCCTCGTCCTCCGAATTCTCCAAACCGCAACCTTCTCCTCTAAAAATGAGCAGCGGACGCCCGGACCTCCATAGCCCCACTTCCCCTCTCCAGGCCCACCCGGCCCGCTTTCACCCCACTCCCTTCCGGACTCACCTAGTCCCCGCTTCCCCTGATTTAGCGCTTCAATGCCCTTGAAAAAGCTCCTCACAGCATTCTCGGCTCCATCTCCGTCGTCCTCGCGGATCTGCTTACTTATCTCCCCAGCAGCGAGCTGGCACTCCTCGCTCAGCAACTTCTTTATCCCATCCGCCAACTTCTCCGCAGTCAGGTCTTTATGCGGGACCGGTTCCGCACCCGCGCCGGCGTTTGCAACCATAGAGCCCCAGAACGCCTGGTCACCAAAGAACGGCACGATCATAGTCGGCCTGCCATGATACAACCCTATAGCCGTCGTCCCTGCCCCGCCATGGTGCACCACCGCAGAGACTTTCGAGAACAGCCAGTCGTGCGGAGTGTTATCTAGCATAAACAAGTTCTCGGGAATGCTGGATTCCCCGCCGCCAATTCCACCCCAGCCTTTTGCTATTAGTGCACGCACGCCTGTGGACTTGGTTGCTTCGAAGATAGTTTGTGTGAGCGCGTCGGGGTCGTCGACTACTATTGAGCCAAACCCAATGTAGACTGGTGGCGGGCCTGCGGCGAGAAAGTTGGCGAGTTCCTGAGAAGGTTTGAAGGAGGAGGCTAGGTCTAGGAATACGAAGCCTGTAATGTCGATGTGGTCGCCCCAGTCATAGGGCTTTGGAATCAACGCTGGCGACCTGGATGATGTTAGATATGATACCTAAGGGTGAACGGGGGATGCATACCACATATATGTGAACGGGATCTTCAACCGGCTAAGCATCCCAGGAGCCCATAGCGTCGCAAGGGGCTCCAATCCCAAAGTCTTTTGTCTGAACTTGTTCACCAAATCTCCCAATCCCTGCCATGCCATCATGTCGATCATGGGGTAGGAAATCGCATTCGTATATTCCTTTCCAAGATTGCTACTCTGGATCATAGCGAGTGGATGCGGCATAGTCTGTGTCGGCGAATATGGAAATGTAAACATCAAATGTAATGGAATTCCCAACTTTTCTGCACAATGTACATGCGCGAAGGACGGGGGATTTGCGATTATCGCGTCTGCGACGAACGGATAATCTTCCTCCTCCCCCTCCCCCTCCTCCTCATCGTTATGACCCCCATTGACAACCTCTTCAGTAGCGGAAGGCGGGGCCTCAGCTCCTTTCCTCCCCCTATCCCCGCCTCCATCCATACTCCCTCCGCGCGACCCACTCTTCCGCTTACTCCCATCATTCGGCTCAACACAAGCCTTCCAAAAGCCCTGAAACATCTCAAACATCTGCTCTCTCTGACGAGCCACATCTCCAGCTTTAATAGTCTCGATGCTCGGAAACAACCCCTACCCACAACGTCAGCCCTCTCCTCTCCCCTCTTGCAAAGCAGGATAATACACAAACAAGCACTCACAGGATTCTTAACCATGAAAGCCATCAACTCTGCCGGATCCCCGCCAACACTAAAGAAGTCCACCCCCTCCCCGACAACAAACTCTCGAAATGCCGGATGCGTCGCAAGCCTCACCCTATGCCCATACTTCTCCTTGAGCACCCTTGCGATGGCCACGAACGGTTGCACATCCCCGCGGCTCCCGATCACCATAACGACGATATTCAATTTCGGCGGGGTGATCTCGTCGATTGCCGGCTTTTTCTCTTTTCCCCCCCTCCCCGTGCCCCGCCCGTCGTCATCGCTTTCTTCTTCTTCTTCCCCGTTGCTATTTAGCGTAGATAGTAGTGCGGATAATGGCCCGTCCTTTAGCTTGTTCACGGCAATGTGCACACGTCCATCTCTGGGGTGAACGAAGGCGTGAGTGTTGAATTCCTCGTGCGAGATGTCAAGATGGCTCAAGTGGGATTGATGCGGGGGTGGTGGGCGGCGGGTGGCGGGTGCTGGGGACCAGGTCTTTCGGTGGGATCGGGAGGTTGGGAACCGTGGTCGTGGTCGTGGTCGTGGTGGAGGAGCGTTTTTTGATGCCATGGTTGTAGACATCGTTCACGACTGAAGGAAAACAATGAAGATGGGGAAGCGCCTCATTTTTGTTCTCTTCCGACGTAACCTGCCCTAGAGAATAGTCTATCACTAGGTCGCCCCTTAGACTACTCGAACCCCTTCACGTCCTCCCTCCTCCTAACTGGCCGTTGAAAAGCCACTGCTCTATTGTTGCTATTTTTGTTATGACGTCAGGTCCCTATGCTTTCCACGGGATGACGAAGGCTGTTCCGGAAGCCTTGGCAGGAAGGTATCATAGCCGCAGGATGCTGTCCCCATTATCGGTACTTGGACCCGCTGCACACTATGCTAAAATATCAGCAAAAGCCAATAATGGCCAAAAACGCCTACGTATTTTTTGCCACGGGCTGCACGGTAAGCCAATTCCTTAATACGAGTACTATAACAGCGCCAGTGCTCGAGTGACCTGTGAGCAGAGGAAAGAGAGAGGAAAGGAATAAAAATTCCCATCTATCATAGTAGAATTATGTTGAGATAGATGAGAGTAAGTAATAATGTCGAGCGACATGGTTAAGATGCAGTGGCCGTCATAAAAGCATTAAGACACAAGGTCAAGGACAGAGCCTTGGGCTGCTGTAGGGAAATACCAACCGTCAACCTAGCGCCAGCAGGTAGGCTACAACCTAACTTATTACTTCCACTTGTAACTTAACTTATACTCCATTTCCAATAGCGTTTTTATTATAGCACAAATTTGTAGTCTGTGGTTCTGATGTTATCCATGATACCCCCCCGGTGCTCGCCGTGCCCGCTGCTTTCTATACAACTATTACACCAGTATTATCATTCCACCAGCAGCCCCATACGGACAAAATACACCCACGAGCGAGCGTCCACGAGAACGCATCTTCCCACAATCCCTTACCATTAGCAAGAAGAAAAAAAGAAAGTATCCTGTCAAGAATGGTCCAGAGGTGTTCGGCAAGCGGCGCATGGCCAATCCTCTCCATGGATAATACATGCATTTGGGCGGATATCAGCCATCTCTCGACTCAACTTACGCACCTTAAGAGTGGAAAAAGGCAGCGAGTGAATTCTATGAAAAAAAATGAAAAAAGGTCATGCCACCGGCAGGAACTATTCCCATTGCTCACTTTGGGAAGCCATGTCCATTGAGTTTGCAGAGTAGGATACCGTACTTCTGGTTGTAGAATGAAAAGAATGTCGTGATCTTGCATAGGCTAACTGCTAGACTTGACATGACGATGGCGGTGCTTACACAACCCAGCACTCGCACGGCGCAAAATCACTTAATCCCATTCAATTATTTTAACTTACTATACTGCACCGACTCCGAAAACCCAATCTACTTACTTGCACCCAACAATTGCGAAACGCACAGCGAGTGACAAAAAAAAAAGGCACAAAGGAAAAGTCTAGCAGACGACTTCAATTATACTCTCTCCCCCCCTTCTCCCCCCTCACCGCCCTCTCGGTCCAATAATCTGCCTTCTGGCTCCAAACGTAACCCCCATCTTCCCTTGATCCGCTCCGCCAAGGTAACTTTTTTGGTTAGAAGATAGATCAGCATGCCGTACTTGGATACGATGCAGCAAAAACATTAAAAAAGAATAAGGAATTAAACAAGTGTATCCTAAACAAAAAGGAAAGAATAGGCATGCTGTAAAGCATGCAATCAACGCAAAGACGGCAAACTCAATACAAATCGAGAATATCATCAGCATACCCATATTGATTCACATCCCAAGCCACATCTTCTGTGGTTGCTGTTGGAACACGCTGTTCAACTTCCCTCTGGTTGGCCTCCCATTCCTTCTGACGCTGGCGTTCGCGTTCTCGCTCGCGTTCTAGGAGTGACATGCTGTTTCCATACGTTAACAATGATTCGGACGATTGGGGTGAGACGGAGGGTGAGGATGAGGGTGAGGATGAGGATGAGGGTGCCGGTGCTAGTGGTGCTAAGGAGGGTTGGAGGAAAGAGAGGAAGGATGTTAACCTAGCCCATTTGTACGCCTGCTGTTTCTCAAGCTCCTCCCGCTCATAGTCAGGGCCTGAGGCGTCGTCATTAGTCTCCCAGGAGCGGCTAGGTTGCATGGGTTCTGCAGCGTAGTACCCGTTCGATGTGCTAGGATAGTCAGCTACTGGCGCGGGCGGGAGCTTTCGGGGCGGCGGCGTCGGAAGAGCGCGAGGTTGTGGGATTGGTGAGCCGAGCTGCTTGTGGCGGGGAGGTGTTTGTGGGGGTGGAGTGTTGTTTTGCCAGGTTTGGAGGAACATTCTTTCAGGTTCTTGGTCTCGATCGCCGGTCCTGTGGCCTCGGACAAAGTTGGCCTCCGAGGAGGACGGTGTCGAAGGAAGTTCGCCGGTTCGGTGTCTTCTGATGGCCATTTCTTGGGCGTCCCGTCGCATCCTCTCGGTGTCTTGTCGTCTCCTTTCCTCCTTCTCTGCCTCGTAAATTCGCTCTCGCTCGCGGGCTTTTTCGAGCTCCCTTTCTAGCTCTCTGATACGCTCACGTTCTCGCTCACGCTCCTTCTTCTCCCTATCTAGCCTTATCTGTACTTCCCTATCCCTAACTCTCTTGGCCTCTTCTTCGCGGCGCTTGAATGCGTACTCTTCCTTTTGGCGCTCCAACTCCCTCTGGTTATCTTGCTCACGTTGCCATAGCCTTCGCTTCTCCTCTTCCTCCTTCCATTTCCTCCGTTCGAGCTCAATGGCCGTCCTCCCCTCCTCCTCTTTCCGCCATCTATCTGCCTCTTCAACAGCTCTTCGTCGTTCATCCGCAGCTCGTAACTCCCGCATCCGTTCTTCTTCAGCTTGGGCCTCCCGTTTCCTTTCCTCCTCTTCTTTGCGACGTCTCTCTGCAAAGCTCATGGTAGGTGGAGGCGATGTTGCGGGCGTACTCTTCACCACTGGATTATTAGTGATTTGTCGTCTAGCGCCAAACGATATTCCCTGATTCCCCTGCGAAGCTCCACCCATATACCCATACTGAGCTATGTTCCAGGCAGGCAGAGTAGCTGTTTCATCTGAGCTCTTGCTCCAGGTGCTTACGGCTGCCTTTCGCGGAGGGACGGGTGGTCTGGCCGTGCCACCGGATCCAGAATACCCGGATACAACGCTACCTCCTCCCCCGCTGCTGACAGAGCCTCCGGATACCTTTCTGGCACCCCCGGCCCAGAGGCCACCCGCACCACCAGACAGCTGGGGCGAGAGCTGTGCCGTAGCTTTAAGTCCACCGATGGTTGTGGGGAAGGCTCCTGGTTTCAGTTTGTGGGCAAGGCGGGAGTAGGAAGTAATGCATTGACAAACTTGGGCTGGATCCTTTTGCTCGTAGAGGTCGACCGTGAGGAAGAGATCGTGGGGAGGGAGCGAGACGGGTGGGGACGCAACAAAGGACAAGAAGTGTGAAATATTCTCCATCTGAACGAAGGGCATTGCCGATTTCTTGAAACGGATCTGAGGAGATTCTCCCAGGAGGTTTGCAAGACTATGACAGCTTAGCAGAGCTTCCTCTTACTCACTCCAGCAAGAAGGGGGGGGGTAAAGGGTACCGGCAAAGTATAGTCCCGTCCCTCAAAATTAGCATCAAATCCTCGTTACCGAGATTCTCATTGAGCGTTGCGGTGATCCAGTCCTTGATCTCCTGCGAGGCTTGAGTCGTATATTTTCCAAGACGTAAGCGGGAAAGGTCCCTGTCCAAAGATGAGACAGAGGCCATGGTATTGGTAACGGCGATGCACAGTGGGAGCAGCGGCAGTAGTGGTAGTAGTTGTAGCAATAGCAGCAGTACTGGTACTAGCTTTCAATGCCGTCAACTAAAGATAATGCAGTGAGGTTGCATGTGAGGCCCGGTGAGGGGATGAGGTTAGGGAATACGGTACTCGGTACGCAGGCTGGGTTATGATAGGATAGTATGTCACAGCAGGGGAGTAGGGGGTAGCAGGGATCGAGCGCAGCTGGGGCAAGAATAAGCTGGACGTGAAGGGGCGAAGGAATGAGGGAGAACGAATCTCAGGAGAGAATTGGGTGGATGAAAGATACAGTACGCATGATGGAAAATACTCTAGTGTAAGGGCGACCGCTTTGGTTATGGGATGGCAGAGGGCTGCCCTCAACTCCAACTCGTTTCCCATTCACGAGGCTCCATCATATTTTCCCTTTTTACAGGGATGATCAGGACATTCCACACAACCATGGGCTGTGGCGTTTGTTTTTCACCAGCCTCACATCCGTGGCTGGTGTGAGCACAGGCAGAACGACACCCTCTGACTGGTGAAATGTAGCACAGCGTAACTCAATAATAATATCATCATTACTGTATTATTCGAACCATTCCACCCGGCTTACGGGACTCGCCGGTAACCCCCCGAACAGCGGTAGGGTTTGTGTACCGTACTCGAGTACCACAGAACGAGTATGATACCGGCTCACCACTCTCCAGCAGCGCAGACCACGGCAAAGCGAAAGCACAATGACGCGAGAAGGGGTATCATACAAGCTTCATAATTTGACATAACAGTGCAGGGAGAATTCCCTCGCTTATCCCCATGAAACACCAAGATGGCGGGTAAGCTTTTCTACTTTCACCATTCCTGTATCATCCTTGTGCAACTACTTGAAGTTATCATGACGGGTTCTGTACCAGTACTCGTACTGTACATGTACTCGAGTACAGCACTTGTATCTCGGCACCGGGACCCCAAGTGCTGCAAAACTCCCAAAGCACATTCCCCATATCATTAAATAATCCTGGGGATCATAATCGTCTACCTGGATATGAGAGGTATAATACAAGTGATGGGAGCTCACATCCAATCACCCTACCGCTACCAGTATTTTATCGCTATGCGCAGTATGCTGCGGCTGAAATGTTATGCTCGAGAGTACGAGTACAGTACGAGTCCTCGTGTGCTCGAGTGAGTGCAACTATGCACGGCAGAGCGATCTCCATGGTTATGAGTCAGTAAATAGATGGTTCGATTGCAGCTCGGGCTACAGTTTGCCCACCGCCTCTCTCCCCTCCCCCCTCTCCCTCTCCCTCTCTCCCTCTCGCTCTGTGCGTGTATGCCTACGGCCAGTAAGCAAGTCGATGCCCAATCTGAAACAGGTAAACAAAGAAATCATAATTCTATCCACAATACCACTAAAAGGACAATCAATATATGAAGGATTCCGGGGGGAAACCCGTTAGTCCACTTCTATTCGTGTTTTGACCAATCCAAGCGCCCCCCCAGGCGGCTACAGTATTGGTCTCAAACGAATGGAAATGGGGAAGGGGGAGGGGATTTGGACCCCTCACACCAATAATTTGCTCCGCCTCCCGGGATAGAGATGGATGCTGTGTCACGTTTCTCCAACGAGAGGGTGGATGGATGGCAGGATGGGTTAGAAACCAACACCAAACTACAGAAGAAAAAAATCAATACCAGTCCTGAAAGGATAGGCCCGCATCGTTATCATACTCCTGCGACAAACTCCCCCTCCCATGAACCCTCCCCCTCCGCCCGCCGCCACAGAACAAACTACATAATATTTTATCTCCCGCCTCTCCTCCTCCTCCTCTTCTTTCCTCCACTTCCATTCTTTCCCCCCTTCGCCCTTCTCTAATTTCTCTTCAAAATCGCTTTATCGTAAGTACTGCCCTTTGCTGTCCGTTTTTGCTCTTGCTTCTCGTTGGGTAGGGATGTTTGTCAGCTGCCCCTCCTTCCCTTTTCATCCCGGATAACCTCGCAAATCTTCCCGATAGGGATAGCAGAGCAAAGCTTCTCTCTTTACTAAACTCAACCACTTCTAGATCCACAATCGAACAGAGCAATAATGTCTGCACCCCCTCCTCCCAATTACGCGGGGTCTCCTCCCCCTGCAGGAAATTATTATCCCCGTAAGTTGAATCTGAAGATCACTACTGTAGTAATCTTGCTGAACCCTTCCAGCTCCCCCAGAAAAATCTCCCTACGGACCTGGAGGTCAACCGCAGCAGCAGTTTTCTCCCCCTCCTGGAGCACCCCAACAACAGTACTATCCCCCCCCTCCACAAAATTACCCTCCACCAGGACATCCACCTACACAACATCAACAATCTTTCCCTCCTCCCCCGCAGCAATCACAACCTCCTCCCCCACAGCATCAGCATTCACTGCCTCCTCAGCAAACCGCTTTTGACCCCTCCCGTGCCGGTCCACCGCCACAGCCGCAACAGGTTGCCGCTGGCAGTGGTGCCAGTACTGTCACAGATACACTAGGCAGTTTCAATGGCGGAAGCTACAGAATCGACCACAGAGACTGCAATACCCTCTTGACCCTTATGCTTGCTCACGGCTGTCCAGTGACCGCCAAACCCGGCGCAATGGTAGCAATGACTCCAACAGTGACATTGAAGGGTTCCGTCAAGTTCTCCCTAAAGAAAATGCTCGCTGGAGGTGAAATGGCGCAATCAACCTACACCGGCCCTGGCGAATTATTGCTTGCGCCGGCGGCGTTAGGAGACATTGTCCCTATCCGCTTGGATGGCCAGCAAACTTGGAGTGTTGGCAAGGATGCCTTCCTGGCTTGCACCCAGGGCGTTGTTAAGGACTATAAGAGTCAGGGATTGGGCAAGGCAATGTTCTCTGGTGAGGGATTGTTCGTTTACAAAATTTCTGGACAGGGAGTTTTGTTCGTGACCAGCTTGGGTGCTATTATTCAGAAAAATGTAGGCTATCAATTTCTATTCCAGCTAGTAATTGCTAATGTGTCCGCAGATGACCCAAGGTGAACAATTTATCGTCGACAATGATCACTTGGTTGCCTGGAATTGCAAGTACACCATCGAACGTGTTGCCTCTGGCGGTATCATTAGCAGTATGTCGGCTGCTGAAGGCTTGGTCTGCAGATTTACCGGTATTCACTCTTCCGTTATCTTTTTTTATTTGCTTCATCTAACGGACAGTAGGCCCCGGAACAGTATTCATCCAAACTAGAAACCCAACCGCATTCGGCGCCTGGATCGCCTCCCATGTGCCGCCTAACCAGTAAATCGGACGGGTTGGGACCTGGTGTTTGAGCTTTGGAGGGATTGTTCTTCTTTCCAATACTTTGACTAGTTTGGTGACAAGGTCTTGAGGGGAAATGGGGGTTGTCTGATTTCTTCCTTTCTTTCTTTTCTCTTTTTTCAAAAGCAAACGAAACACGTATCATGTACCTTGTAAGCAATGGTATGATTGGAGCAATATCTGGGCACTTTGGCCTCTTCTCCTCGGTGATCCACTGTGATGAGTTACTCTTCTGGGATTCCTCGGCGAAAGAGGATGATTTACTGGGTTTATTCAATTATCTGCGGCTCATTGCTCCCACTGTCAGCATGCATCCCAGGCTACTTAGCCGAGTGATTTTTTGTGTTGTCCAGGTTGCCACAATAACAAAGCTATTGTTCACGTGAACCAGTGACTTTACGCGACTTTCCACCAATACATTAAATCCAAGCGTTCCACCCTTTAACCCGGGAAACAGAACAGCACCTCTGAATATTTATCTTCTGGTTATCCTTTGCAAGCCTTCTGAAAGAGATGTCACCACCTCGCCGCTCAAAAAATAGCTTCATAGTTCCTCTGGTAGCTACCGCAGTTGCCGCAGCCGCCTCTGTGGGTCTGTACCTATGGCTCGGTCAACCCAACCGGCCCACAACCCCGGGCACCGACGCACGCAGCCCGCCAGCCGACGAAGAAGACGACGGCTCACCACCCAAACCTCTCACCTTCACTCCCTCCGGCCGAAAAGCGGTTATAGTAGTTGATGGAAACCGCTCATCACCCGTTCTACAGATGCTCAAAAACCGCCTGTCGATCCCCGGCTGGAACGTATTCGTATTAGTCCTCGGCGGCGCGGGCGTCGACGAGAGTGTGCGGGCGGAAATCGGTGGGGGGGTCGAAGAATTTGTGCTCCGGTTCGAGAAGGCCACCGCGCTCGCGCCGATGCTCAAGCAACTGGGCCCCGAAGTAGTTTTCGCGGAGGAGGGATTGGTCGCCGGCGAGGGGGGCATTATCGGGAGTTTGCTGGATCAAGGATGGGTTGGTGGGATTGTCGTTTCCCGGGAGGCGGGCGGGGAGTGGGAGACTGGGGTGAGGAGGTATGGGAGACGGTGTAAGGTTGTTGACAAGGAGGAGCTTAGAGCCGAATGGGCGGCGAGGATCACGTAGTAGCTTGGTTGTTGTATTGGACTGGAACCTTTCGTTTCTAGCATACCCTTTTTTCGTTTGTAATTTACTTTGTGGGTTGGTTGCGTGGGCATATAGGCATATGGTGATATGGGGGAGGGGGAGGGGGGTTCGATCATGAGAATACGTCTGGGGTTGCGTGTGCTTGCTTGCCTGGAGGGCACATATCTGGAAGCAAACTTTGCACCCTCCTTTTTCCTTTCCTTTCCTATTCCTATCCTGTAATCACTTACACTATCTACATCGTCCTCCTATTCAAAACAAACGTGGTTTTCTTTTAATTATGCATTCTCGCTTCATATTTTTATTCCTGCTTCACGGAGCAATTGCCAATCCGGAAATACCGTCGTTCAGGACGGATAATCTAGTTCCTCCTCCTGCTCCGGATTTACTCACAGTAACCGCAGTGGCATCAATGGAGCCTACGTCTACTGCTGCATCGGGGTCTGCGTCACAGGCTTTTGAAGCAAGAGGTGGTGATGGGGAGTACGAGCACCATCGGACGGGACGGGAAGCCACCTTTCCGGTAGAATCTAGCTTTAGGCTTGTATTCAACGATGGGGCGTTCGACTCGGTCCCTAGCAATGCTATGCCAGAAGAGGGGAGGAGCCTGGTGAGGAAGTACGATCATTCCAGTGGTCAGATGTCTCCCCCGCCTGCCGGTATCTTTTCAGGAGAAGGTGAGGGTATAAACCGGCGATCTGTTTCGCCGACTCCCCCCTACCCGGATCAAAGCCGTTTCAGGAGCCTCGCACCATTGGATGGAGAGAACGTTTCTGAAGACGTTGATGGTGGCACCAATTCAAGGAATGAATACCCGCCCTTTACGAGTGACAACATCTTTGGGCCTGTCGTTAAGGGCCCCACCAGGTCAGTCACCACAAGATCAGAGTCTAGAATCAAGGAAGGGCTCGATCAGGAGGAGTGGTTTCGTGAAGGTCACTTTAGATGCTTATATCTAACTTTTGTGGCTAGGAATCAATTCCGGTCCCCGCTTCCTAAGCACAAGGGTCTGCGGGCAAATGCCCCTACTTTTGGCTCTCTGAGGACTGGCGATCCACTGATTGTGCACCCGAAGAACGTTATCCGGGGTGTTTCATCTGCTGAGATTGCCCGTGACGAAGTTTACAAACTTGAAAGAGGGGATGATGGAGCAATGCGCTCGGTTCTTGTGGAAAAGTTGTATGCTAACCTTGGAATTCAGCCAGGGCTTGGGAGGCCAATCCGTTTTGTCGAAATTTCTCGTGACGGAGAGGTTTATGTAGTGGGTGCTACGAGCCCAACCAAGGGTATCGAAGAAGTGGAGGTACAGTATGCCCTCTCCATCTAATTATGGTTCTAGAGGAAGCTTGGCTAATATCAAGAACGCTTCTGCCTGCAAAGCCTGCTAGTACTCTTGATGGTTTTGAGCCGGAGGCAGTTGGCCCACTAGATCCACGCAGTGTTCTTGAGATTTCTGATGGCTGGCGGGCAGAATCGATGGACTCGTTCCGTCCTTTTGAGTTTGGAAAGAGTGGAGAGCTGCGCCCCAGTGAGTTGGGGAGAAGTGACAGCAAGAGGCTAGCGATGCCCAGTGAACCAGGCGGGCGGCCATTGGCTGGGAGGTCCCATGGTCTAGATGACAGGCCGCAAGTGTCCCTTGATCCGAATCCGAGTGCGATCTCTATCATCGAGCTCGGAGATGATGATAGGATGAGTTCTAGGGCAGTCAAAAGGAGATCCAATGGAAAGGTTGATAACACAGCAAATTTCGAGCCGACACAGCCTGATCCTTCACTGGATGCAGTTGTCCCTGCTGGAAACGATGAAGGCACTCTCAGGCTTAACGCTGGGGCCCGGCCAGGTGACAATCGGGTTTCCATTAGTTCCCTGTTGATGGCCGACCAGAATGGAAGAATTTATTACCAGATCATCCAAGCCGGCTCGGAAGATGGGGAGCAAGTTTTCGACTTACCCGGACAGGTGCTGCCGACTGAAATTCAGTTGATTTCCACGAATGAAATTGGTCAATTGCAGTCTAAGGGGCTCGAGAATAGGGAGAGCGACTGCCTACTTAATATGGGTGGCCGAACAGCGCCTGGCTCTGCTTTGGCTCCTGATGGCTGCGCTGTGCAGCAAGGGGTAGATGGGAAGCCACATCTAATGAGGCCGAGGGGGTCGGTTGATGGTTCGGATTGTGTTTTGCCTTTCGTCGAGGGAAACCCTATTCAACTAGCTCCTGGTTTAGTTCAAGTCATGAATGGAGGCTCGGAGGTTCGGAGGGGCACTGGTGGAGGGGCTGGGGTGCGCGGCGCGACTGACGTGACTCTTCTACTCCAGTCTATGACTCTTGATAAGCTGGCTGTTCTGCTCCCAATCGTGATGATTGGAACGCTTCTCCTTGTGTTGATTATTTTTGGGATGACGTTCTGCTGCCTTCGCCAAGCGGAGGAAACATACCATATAAATATCAGAGCGGTTGGGGATAAGAGACACAGGTATCGAAATTCGCGAAGGAGGCGGAAGAATAATGCTTCCACCGGAGCAGCAGAGGAAGGTGATATTACGGTACCGCCTAGGGCATCTGTAGGCCAGCATGGGGCTGGGAGCACTAGGAAGGGCTGGTTTCTTCAGCGCTGGTATAATTCACTTAGAGGTGACGCTGCTCCTAAGAAAGTATCCTTTGCTAGCGCGGAGGTGATTTCCCACCCAGACCCGAGATCAATCCCAGGATGGGTTAAGGGCCTGGATGGTGGTCAAGACACTAGGGATCCATCCTATGTTCTTGACGCTGTTTCAAATAGGCTACAGCAAACTGAGGGTCGCCCTCGACGTCTCTCGGCTATCTGGAGCGATGACGGGCCAGGGAGTTCGTTTACCTCAGGAACCGTTTTAACTACAGGGAGAGGGAGGAGCGAAGACGCAAGCCCAAATGCCGCTGTGATGAGCCGAAAAATGCATGGTGCTAAAGGAGATACTAGCACAAACTTCCGTCAGGAGTTTATGAGTACTACAGAAACAACCGGGCGATCGGGAGACCCGAGTAGCGATTTGACGCCAACACACTCTCCAGGTAAGTTAGAACATCAGCTATCGGAGATTTTCGTATTCTGACATAGGTTAGCAGAAGGCTCTATGGATACTTCTGGTCCAGGCAGACGGGAGACATTAGGGTCGGAAGGCACATTTCGGATGATTGGGAAAGACTTGAGAATCCCAGACAATCTTAGGGAACGTAAAGAGTCCGCCCGCATAATAAGGCCTGACCTATCTCACACTGGTTCAGGTACTGAGGATACCTCTGAATCTAGCGAAGGAGGGAAAGATGGCAGGATCGACGATGGTGGAACTACTTCGAGGAGGTGTGAAGGTGATGCTAGTGGAAGGGAGCATGAAGCAGGGCCGTCCGGGACTGGTGAGAGTGAAGGTGAGATAATCGTCCTAATTGAGCCGTGTTTCTGTGTAGCTGATAAAACTAACACAATAATGGGAAAGAAAGCCTAGGACTGCATGCATAATTGCCGAAGAATTTCTCTTGACTCCTGATGGAGATGGGTTGCGCGAAGTTTTATTAAGCAGACATTGAGGAAATTGGATGGATCGGTTGGCTGTCGGTTGTGGTGTCTCTTAAGCGCAGTACGCAATATAGCTCACGTGCCGTGGTTATTTGAGTTGCAATGGGCCTTTGAATTCACGACTGAGCTGGTTAAACATTATTACCAGTGCTCTCTCGGTTCATGATATCTCACTCGGCTGGTCAACAGCCACGCAAGCTGGAATAAAAATGCTGGAGCGCAACAGTAAAGATAGATCGGAGTGAGGGCAGAGGGGGACCAATAGCGGACATATATAGACGACAAAGATTCCACGTGATGGAATCCCTTGATCCACATCGCTTCATTCCCGCTGGTGCATGCATCGGTCCCGAAATGAACCTGATATCCATCTCGTACTATGCAGCCGCCGAGAAATTGGCGTCCCAGCAAGGCCACCCCAAGACCCACAGCCAAGTAATATAGGAACAGGTCAAGGGCCTTTGAAGGTAATCAATATGATCACCACAACCCAGGCACAAATACAACATCCAACAGCCATTTCTTTTAGTATTCAGAAAACCCCCACCCGAATTCCTTCAGCAAAGGGGACTACACCTACCCACCACCTTCCCGATCGCGAGCATTCCAGCGTGCTGTAAATACCCCCCCCCCCCCCCCCCCCTTGAGGGTAACAATAAGACTGGTTTATCACTCTGTCACTGCGAATATAACCACTAATGCGAAAAAGCATTGCCGCCGGAAGCTGGTAGTAATACCCGTTCAGAGCGCACTGCTTTACCTCGCTCAATCCAGCGCTCTATGCGATAGAGTTGAGTGGGCGGTGCAGTGTGGTATGATACCGGCGGGCGAGAGCGGTTGGAAGGGGCTGGTATTGCGCAGAGGCATCAACCACCGTAGCATATCGTAATTTCGGGATTGGTGTGCGGGGTGTGGGGGTTCGCTTTTGTATAATAGGGCGCTTGTGTAGAGGTTGTGGGCTGGTTAGTTTGCTGGTTTTATAATGGGTGAGAGTTTGGATTTGGGTTATTGTGTGTGGCGGTCGAGTTGTTCTGATGGTATGATGATAGGCGGAATATTAGGGGGAGATCCTGTCTTTTCTTTCTTCTTTTTTTCAGAATTTGGTTCTTTTCGGTTTATGTTTGTCTTGTCTTTTATTGTATCATACTCTTTTCTCACGGGGTGGGTAGGGGGGCTCTGTTGGGGGTATGGTATGCTGGTTTGGTGCCGTGGGGGTGATGAACTGTGTTATTTTTGTTTTCTCTTGTAGTGTTGTAATGCTATGTAGAGGGGAGGGAGGGCGCTGTTGGGAAAGGGAGTACAGTACTTCCTGGAATGAAACCAGTGATTGTGCGTCTATTGTCTGTGGCATTGCTAATAAAGTACTGAAAAATCGTACAGCACGCAAGTGTGAGGCGAATTGAGAAGAGGAGAGAAAGGAATACTCACGGCGGAAATGTAGGAAAAGAAACGTTATGCTGCGGAGGATAGAGTATGAAAGGAAAGTAGAAATATTTAATGTGTAGTGCTCTCGGAAGCGGTAGTGATGTGAGGAGCATTTTTTGTTTAGACTCGCTCGCTCGCTCTCCTCCGCGTAGGGTGCTGGAGCAGCGGTGTGTGCGGTACTCTCGCTAAAGTCTACAATGTGAAATGATATTCCTATGAGAGTTTTCTCGAGCTGTGAGGCTTGTTAGTGCCGGGAGTCCGTGCGGAATGGAGATTAATCAAGTAATGGGAGGGGGGAAGAGAAAAAACATTCCTAGCTTTCAGGATATTTGGGAGTAGGGTAGCTGCCTGCTGTGGGGATAAATGGGCTACTGGGGAAGATCAGGAGGAAGGATATACAACATCCCCCGCCAACCCGTGATCAGTGGAATGTAGAACACCTGGTGAATCTTCATGTTAAATTGCAGGTCCCTGGAGGGGGCTATATTCCCTATGAAGAAACTGGACTTGAGGCTCACACCGGAAACAAAAGTATAAGAAGAAAAGAAAGCAAGATAGTTACCCCCCTCGACGCCTAAAAGTCTAGCACCGAAGAAGCATCAAGATTCACATCTAGCATTTCCAAACTGTGCGTTAGCAGAACAATACCTCCCACCTTACACTTTCTCCCCTGCCCGCGCGACTTCTTGTCCTTTTCCTTCTCTCTCCCCCTTTCCGCTCTCTTCAGCCTCCTCATCGGAAGGATTGAGTAAGTATGCGTGGCTCCTAAGAATCGAGGTAGGATACTGCATATTCGGAGGCTTCCTGGGAGTTGGGGGATCTACGGATTAGATGATCTCTGGGATTGGTTCGGGGCTGTGGTTGTATAGTCTTGTATTGGCTAGGGGGTGTCGGTAGAAGTATCAGGAAGTTCGAAAGTAGGGGAGGTGGTGGGGGGGGGGGGGGGTAGTAGGTTCGGTAGGGGTTGCGGTGGGATGAGGGGGAGTAGAGGGAGTGGATGAGGGGGAATAGTAGACATTCTGGAAAATGCTAGTGTTAGTGTGGACCGTGGAGTTGGCGGAATTAGTTGAGAAGGAGGGTGGAAGGTTCAAGACGGAGCAACGGAGTAATGGGGAAGAATGGACACAAAGTTATCCTCTGCGGAGGGAACCTGAGCAGTAGTCCGTCCGAGAGGCTTATTCGTTTTTTGTGCAGTGGCTCAGGGTTCACTGTGTTTGCTTTATGTGTGATTTGTTCCGATTTGGGGTGTGAACTCTAGGTGAGGATCGAGGGACTATAATCCCTGAGGAGGAAATTTCGGACTATCAGACATAGCACATGGTCCGATTGTTCGAGTTTTTACGGTATCATAGTTCTGAGTGGTAATAAATGAGCAGGTCATAGGTGAATAAACCACCAACGCAGCGTTTCGATGCTCAGTCTCTGGTAATGCCATCAATAGCAATCCATCCATCTCAATAGCTAAGATTGGACGCACGCATAAAGACGTTTCGGCCCTGCCGGCGACAACATCGAAGATCATGGAGGATACCAGTACTTCGATAACCGCAGTCACATCTATCCTGCTTTAGTCGGGAGGAATTCATCCATAATAATAATATATTATTATAGAGCGGCCGCAGTTCCGGAGGTATACCCCACTAGGGGGACGATAACCTTGAGTGTCTTAAAATAGATCACTACAAAATCTTACACGTATGGCTTCCGGCTTTACTCGAGGATATGCAACCGATATGAAAGGGTGTATTGTTTTTTTCTTTCCAAAAAAGTAAATAAGCACTGTATGATAGTCCCACTACGGCCAGGTACTAGTGCTGTAGTTTCGCCTAGCAGGAAATCACAACACCTCACTCGACGACCTTTCCATTCCAAGTGTTATCCAAACACGTCGCCACCGTAATACCGCAGAAACCCCCAGCACCAGCACGAGAGCCTCAGTGGGCATGCCCAATGGCCCAAGGAAATCAGGAACGCACAGGTGGCAGGGGTTGCATGAATGGGAGCGGGTATGGGATCTTGCAGCCAGGCCGGCTGCTGTTATCGAGAAACAAGTGTATACGGATTGATAGATAGATTGATTATTGTTGCCGTCGTTCGATTGAGCTGGTAATTAGAGATGTCGTATTAGAGGGGTTGGTTTCGGATACCACCTGGAGAACTGGGCAATTCTAGCAGGTATCGTATATGCTTGTTTGCCATCAAGAAGGAAGGTCCAACGGAAGAGGAAAGCCGGGGGCTCACCGCTAACTCCGTTTCCATAGCTCTAAGGCGGAGTTTGCCTTTCCCCGCAAGGGTGACCTCCCTCCTCTCCGTCCTGGGGGGGATTTGACTGCGATACAATTCAGGATCACCTAGCCCCAGCCGGAGGAAACCCAAGCCAGCCAGAGCCACGAGATTATCCATTACATCGCATTTAACCATCATTTTGGTGGCGTGACTCCTGCGCTCTTATAGCTGGGAAGCCCCGCTGAGGGAGAGAGCTGTGACCGAGGCAAGAGTACCTCCTAAGGCTTCCGTGTTCTAAAGTAGCAAAATAATCATAAGAGATCAAATTGTAGCTCGCTGTATCCGTTCCGAACTTAAATCCCACCAATAGGGGTCGATGGTGCTGTTAATCAACGAAGCGGTAGGGGAGCTTCCCGTGTTCGGCACTACTTTTAGACGGCTAAAAGACCTCTGTAGCTAATTCTAGTATATTCTATGAATACCCGCTGTCAAAAGATGGCAATCAAAGATTGTATTTTATTTTTGAAACTGAGGACATTGAAAAGAAGCATTATGAAAGCACACGCCAAGCATTCCCACCAAAGAAACTTGACCTAGAAAGCAAGCTACACAGGCAATGTCCCGCCTTGTAGCATGGGTGTATCGTACAAAGCATGTTCATCCTCTAGCACTTCCAAATCTCTTCACCCAAGTTTACCAGCCACCTCCACCACCAACGGGTTCAACATTAGAGGCCCATCCGCTGATAGTGTTGGAAGGCAAGTTGTCCTTAGCTCCGCCCCCCCAAACATCGGCGGTCTCTGGCTGAGAGACCACTTCGATGTGAGAATCTTTGGCAACGGAGAAGGATAACTCGGGTTCCCCGTCCTCCTCGACCAAGGCGGGCTTAGTACATCCCCTGGAGAAATGGCCCACTATAGATAGTCAGCTTCTGCTCTGTATTTAAGGTAACGGGTTGCTTACTTTCTCCACAGTTATTGCACTTGACACGGCTATCGAGATAGTGAGTTAGTATAGCCCTTTAGAGTTAAGACGGAGTCCGTTACGTGATATCTCTAGGCTTTGGGCAGTCTTTTCCGACATGTCCACGTTCATCGCAGTTACGGCATTTTGGGACTCGCTCGTTAGTGCAATCCTAGCCAGCCGTTAGCTATGACCCAACCTTGACAGAGAAATCCTCAAAATAATTACCGAAGAACGATGGCCCTCTTCGCCACAATTGTAGCACTCGCTAGGACCACCAGCGCCGCGCTCAGGGCATTCCTGCGATAATGTCAGCACAACGACAGGCAGCGATTTTATAAAGCAGGAATATCACTTTGCTAAAATGACCCACTAGTTTTGAAGCCTCGCTGTTAGCACCAGAAGAAATACGGCCGGATCAGAAATTACATGTTCATACTTTGACCACATTTGCGACATTCGGTATTTTCATCTGCCTGGCGAGGAACAGTACAGTCGGAGGCTCGATGACCTTCCTCACTGTTTGGAAACTAAGTTAGCCTTTGCTTAGGGGTTGAAAGCACAAACACCTACCCGCAGTTTCTACACGCATTGCGGTTCGCCTCAACCTTTCTTGGCTCAGGGCAGTCGCGACGGCGATGATCAAGACCATCACAGTTCGAGCACTTGAGGACAACACGAGCAAATTCGTCCTCAGGACGTTCGACCTCGCATTTCTTACCAGTGTGGCCCTTGGCTATGGTAACAAAAAGGTTAGCCTACACAAGAACGGTTAACTCAACAGACGTGCTATACTTACACTTGCAGGTGTGACAGAACGGCTTTGTTTCGGGCATAATTTCACCAGCAAGTTTCAGACGCTGCATGTTCTCTTCCGGAGTGCTTGCCATACGGTGAGCAATCGCCCTCGAGCGACGGGGCCTAGCAGTAGTATTTAGGGTCCAAATGTATTTGCAATCGAGCTCGCCCGAAGGTCCAACAATAACTTCGTTGTAAGCAGGCTCACGCTCCTATTAAGATGCTTTAGGTGCTGGTTCACTCTAATAGGAGGGGATTCTCGTACCAAAGCATAAATCCAGTAATTCATCCCTTGGGTGCGCATAGCTTTCTCTATTTCATCAAGCTTAGTACCAGGGGAGGCTTTTAGGTATTCTAGCATATGCTACCCATACTGTTAGCAAATCTTGTAATTAGACAGCCGTTTTTCACCCAGTATAATACCTGTTTGAAGCTATCGAAATCCTTGCTATCGTTCGCTTTAGTCATGAGATCCCATGCCTCTTCTTGGGATCTATCAATAATATGACTGAGATCGAGTTTTCGAGGATTGGTGCATGTGGCGGTATAATGGCCTACAAAGAATTATCAATATCCCCAACCAAAGTACCATAAAGCCTGAACAGTCGAGGGGGTTTATACCTTCTTGCGCACAGTTACGGCACATCTCTGCCGGCTTTTCAGGGCACTCGCTTTATTCCCGAGTGGTTAGTACACTCCAACTAGTGGGTAATGTCATTCTTACCGAGCAAAATGACCTAAACAAATGTTAGTATCCGTTTAGATAAACCTTTGATAAGTTGGACAACAAACCTTCTTTTTCGCAGTGACGGCACGGGCCTTGAGGAACACGAGGATTTGGGCATTCAGCCTTACTATGTCTAGGAGCCATGTCAGCCAATAACCATGAACTTACTACAACCACACAATATGCTTACCCCTGCTCCCCGCAATTGAAGCAAGCTCCAAAGTTAGCGGGCTTATCAGGACAATCTTTCGAAAAATGGCCCTCCTTAGAGCAACTACAGATGAAAGGCAACCTGTCAGCAACTTAAGCCCAAAATACAATCGCAATGAAGTGACTTACATGCGACATGTCACATCTACAGCAGAACCACCACCACCAGCATCGTAACCGTCATTTCCGTGATCACCGATATCACCATTGCTAGGAACTTCATCAATTGGAACACTGATATCTGCTTTCCAAGATGAACCGGAATCTGCCGCGACAGGCGCAGCAGCCCCGGCACCCCAAGCTATAGAATAAAGAAGTTAGAGTGAACCTTCGCCGTGAATTGAAAGAATAGTCGTTGAATAGCAAGGCGAAAAAAAGAAAAGAAACATGGAGAGCATTAGGTAGGAGTGGGTGATCTTGACAGAAGCGTCTTGGGGGGGTGCAAAAGATAGCCCAGGAGAGACAATTATTTAACTCAAGAACAAGAACTAATAGGGGAGAGTAAAAGCAGATCTTGGTGGGTTGAAAAATTGCTCTTGAGATTAGGAAATCCGATAAAGGACCAATTGGGACTTACCGTTACTGCCACTAGAAGTGGCAATAGAATCGTCCCAGCCAGACATTTTTGATTGTAGAGAAAGAATGAAAGTTGGAGGGTATCGAAGAAAACCAGATACCAGAAAACAAGTGAGGGAAAGGATGGATGAAAGGTGGAAGGGGGGAGAGCGGGGGGAAGGAGAGAAATAGGGGAGAGAAGGAGGGAGGAATGGAGGGAGAATTGAGATAAGAGGGTAGAGGGTTGCCTAGAAGGAGGGGGGTTGACAAAGCAAATACCGTTGAAGAAGCCCGCGCGTCATCCAGACTGACCCCTTGTCTAGAGGCCTCTGCCCTACTGCGCAAGCACCAAGCCGTAGGTATGCGTACACACATGGACATTATTAATTCAAGCAGAAGGGATTCCAGAAAAATGAGGCTCCCTCCCTTATTCCTAATCAATTGTTCCTAAGTTAAATCCCCAACTACGAACTCTAGGTAAATTTAGTACGTCAAAAATGGGCTGCAATTTCCCTCCGGTTACCTTAGGAGAAGCGTTATCAGCATCACAAATCACTCGTAGGGCCCTGAGTCGCGCTAACAAGTCAATTCTCACTCGTAGCCTTGGCACTTCTCATTCACACCACCCATCAATAAGTCAAAAATTAAAGCCCCAAATTCCGCCCGTGAAAACAACACAGTAGAAATCGTACCAAGTAAGCCCCGGTGAATTTTCCAATAATCCTGAAAAAGTAAAAGCGAACGCCCTCTCTAATGTCTGTTGTCCCTAAGATATCTCCAAAGCCTAGCCCAAAGAGTGAGAGATCATGATCCATCCTGGTAAACTTCGCTATCTATAAGATATCTTATTATGCTGAACACCAAACCCGTCTTCCGGCCTTAGATGTACCCCCCTTCCGCTGCGCTATTCCTAGAGCTAGGAATTTTTCAATTAAAAATCAATCAAATCTTCATGTTGGTAGCCGTTAGGAGATGCACTTTGTGGACCCAGATTGAGGAAGGCTGCAGCAGTACTACGATCTGGTTAGATAGGATTACAGTTACCGACTTCTGTTGCGGCAGTGGTACTGGTCTATACAGCAAAGAACATACCTAGCAATACACCTCTGAGGACAAACGTTAGCACAGAAAAAGCAGCTGTTTTCATCAGGGTGTTTATGAAAGTATTAGGGAATTACATGCTAAGGATCCCGACCAAAAACGAACCCGACCAAGGAAGCCAGGTATGATATACAAAGTCCCGCCCTGCAAAATTTGTTGCACAGCGCGAGAACCAATAAGTGCTAACCAGATCTGCATGGTTTGCAACATAGCATAGCTTACCCAATACTGGACTGAATCAAAGGGGGGAAAGCTGCAGAAATGTGTGCAAATTGAGGCAGAGCAGAGGTATGGTTTTTTTTCTAGAAGGAGGAAGGAGGAATACTATCTGTTGCATCAGTGGGCGCCGCCAGGTCGACACTCTTTCATCCTTTCTCGGTAGAGCAGTAAGGCCCTGTTCGGTTGTAATAGGACCCTTCCGTTGGGCCACTGTTTCTGCTGTGAAAATGACCTTCTCTCCGTTTTGAAACGGTCATTTGTATGGGGCAACGGAAAGGTCCCATCACAACCGAACAGGGCCTAAATATATTCCTTCAACCACGAGGGTGGAGGGAGGGCTTAGGAATGTGCTGTCAATTTCATAAGAAGCCTCAAAGATCAGGTACCCTAATGCCCAAATCCCTCGAAGACCAAACCACACCCACATTTTTCGCCGAAATGCCAAGTGACTTTTCCCTTTATAAAAGCGTCCTCCCCCCACTATCCCCCTCTTCCTTCTTCCTTCCACCCCTCTCGCTCATCTCTCATACCCAACTTTTCATCACTTCATCACACTCTCAAAGCTCACCCAAACTCTCAATGTTCTCATATCTCATCTCTAAAATCTTCGGCACGTCTTTCAGGCGTGCCGAGGCCACTGCTACTTCATGTCTCACCCCCACATCATGTCTCTCCCCTCCTACTCCTACTCCTCCTACTCCTACTCCTCCCCCTTCCCTCCCTACCCCTTTATACCCTCCCCTTCCCCAACTCTCGACCGACTCGACTGAATACAGCGAGTCGGAGGACCTTAAGTTTTCATCAAGAACGACTGAGTACAGCGATTTGATGAAAAACATCCCCCGTCTTATCCCCACAAAGGTTGAGAACGCTGACTACGCTGACAAGTTTGATTCTCGGATCATAACTACTGTTTCCGCAGTCTCTAGCAAGAAGGGATGCCTCGTCGAGAAGGGGAAGGTGAGGAAGAGGAAGAACGTCGTGTTCGACCTCTCCGCCAATACTCTCCACAAGTACGACTGGTCGACCCTGGGCCACGACGACTTCCCGGAGAGGCTGACAGAAGAGGAAAAATACCTCTGCATGGTGCAGTACCGACCCGCCATCCTCTACCGTTACCCAAACATGCATCCCCGGTGCTGGCGAGGGTACCTTGGCAGGGTCGAGTACTCCTATCTGTCCTACGAGGAGAATGCGAATGAGGACAAAAGGAGAAGAATAGAAGCGAGGGCACGGAAACTTATGTGGAGTTTCCTCGCTATACTTGTCTCTTTCCCTGCTCTCGTGGTGATTTGCCTTCTGAACTCGTAATAGGTAAGTATTAATCAAGGTAAGTTAGTGGCTGGGATATGGTAAGTTATCGGCTACTTTGAATGGGGGAAAGGCCCCCGGCGTCACCTGCGGGGTAACTTTTTCGCACTCATAGATCGATCGTCTTATGGCGGGTCCTTGCACAGGAGTGGGAAGATCTCGAAATCAATCTTTTCCACTCTCGTGCTCGGGATACATGGATTACCAATATTGGCTTATATAGGCGCTCTGTAGTGAATAGGATGAATTATAATATTATAGCCTACCGTAAGAACCGAAATAATTGAGAATGGCGCTAAGACGTCCAGAATTTCCGGCTTTGGATTGGGGGGAGAAAACACGGCGAGGGGATTCTCCTTCAGCCCTCACTTGAGACACAGACCTTACTAGGAGAGGCAATTTCAACGTCCTAGAGTGATTCTCAATTATTTCGGGTTTTACGGTACCGTAAAAACTCGAATAATTGAACCGTATGCTATCATATTATGAAGTCCAGAATTTCCTTCTCTGGAACGGGGGGGCAAAAAAAACATAGCAAAAACACAGCCCCTTTTCCCCCTTCCGAGACAAATGGAAAAAAACAAAAAATTCTTGACCTTACTGAGAGAGGAAAGTCCAACGACATAGCACACGGTTCAATTATTCAAGTTTCTGCGGTATATAATTACAAGTGCGGACACTTCCAACAACAACAAAATTTCTGAGCCCACCGAGTGACACCTGATGACCAAGTGTACCTTTTGAACTGAACCTCCCACCAAGGCATCCAGAGTCCCCTCCTTGGATAAAAGGGGGGGGGGGAACCTGAGAAAAAATGACTTTCAATCAATCCTCTCTGAGAGATAAAAGAAAAGAAAAGAAGAAGAGAAAAAAACACAACAGACCTTGCCGCTGTGTATAGGAGTGGCAGCTCCAACACCCTAACGTGAGGCTCAACTAAATTATTCTATCATAGCTTTTATCATACGGCAACTGTCAGTACCGCGCCTACCATAACACCTCCCTGCCGCAACATCCGACCCCATCCAATCCCTCCCCTAAAAAAACTCAAAGCTCAAAACTCAATCTCAAGACATCGGTAGCATACTATACCAGCAGTCCAACACTCCCCGTCCACTAAGCAAAACGGTCCACCGGTACGGTCCTCCGCAAGGGGGGGCACCAAAAACCGGAAACTAGAGTGCAGCAATATAAACCTCATTCGATCAAAAAATCATGATACATATCCGAGAAATAAAACGCTACTGCATAAGAGCCATGGGCTCAGACGCGACACAAAACTATAATAATGCGCTGTCTGGCACGCCGTGATTTGGGCTGTTCGCTACCTCAAATCATGATTTGAAATATTATATTCACGGGTGTTTGTTTGGCTGGGCGGCATTTTCAAATCGTGATATGGAAATCGTGGACTCAGATCACGGCTATCATATCCCAAATCACGGCTTGCCAAAACAGCCCCTAAGAAAGTGAGAATTTTCGCTCTTGCGACGGACTCGTGTAGGAGTGGGCTACTCCTGGCTCCGATCTATGCCTTATACCTAACCATCATCCTGTTTTCTAGGATATCACAGAGTACTGTACTCCTAGCCGCCACCATCTCCAAAAGACCTCTAGTCCCCAATTCTCAATGCAATCCCGCCGTCTAGCAAGAAATCCAAACGACCACTTTTTCCGAGGTTCAATGACCTCCCCCCTCGGCCGAGTACTGCAGCACCCCCCCGCCCGAGCCGACAGCATAGGAACCCCCCCCGGCGCCCAAGCCCCAAACCGGCGATCGCGCCAGGCAATAATTCAAGGTGTAATGGGTGTTCCCAAGCGGCAAGTCGAGTGCACATCCGAAACCGGCATGGTATGACATTTCTGTAGAAACTAAACTAGCACAAACTAGGAAACTTGAGTGTGAGTGATCCCTTATGGTTAGAACGGGTGGAGGGACACAAAGGTCGGGTGCGCCGCACTCGGTAACTTCTTTCTATCCATGGTACAAGTACGTACTCGGGTAGGGTCATAAAGGTCGGAAAAAAAGATCGGCAGGGTCAGGTGGGGTAGTTAGGAGACCGGTTGCTTCAGTGGAAAAAATCTTGCCCTGAGGGACACCAGAAATCCGGATCGAAGGTGTTGATGTCTGGCGCCTGTACATGACTATAAAGATGATTAAATTGCCAGTATGCAGTTCAATCTATTCATTTATTTGGGTCTCTTAGAAGGACTACTGGTGTTCCAAAAGCCCTGCTTCCTTTTCCTCCTTTTGTCTCAGAGTTTACTTCTACAGTCTCAATAGAATTCGCAGTACACAAATACATGCAGGATGGACAATTACTGTGCTCAACTTCCCCAGATTACTGGCATCATGTAACAGTCCTCCCCTTTCCACCCACCCTCCATGATCAACAATGATCAACACGTCTAATCCTTGTCTCGCCACCGAAAGCTTTCCGACCTTTTTGACCCTACCCGAGTACAGCACAAGCAGGCTCAGGGATCTCTCCACGGTATTAAATTTACCAGTCTGTTTTCACCACTACTTGTATTATTCGCAATTCAGCGCCTGCTTAGCTTGTTGAGTTATTTCGCTCTCACGGGGGAGGAGGAGAATGGGGGAGGTGGATTAGGGGTTCAATGGAAATCTCGCGATTGGCATGGCAGCGTGGTTATCTGGACTGGAGGGCGAGTTCGGTGGCTATCAAATCTACCAATAGTACGGTAGTGCGCCCGACCTATCCGGGCAGAGTATGGTACTCGTACAGGTATGGCTTGTGTGCTGTGTTCTAGCACAGGCTGGGGACTCACAGCATGAACGGACAGGGATATATTTAGCTAGCCAATCTCCAATGACTGTTCCATAAATTCTTGCCGGACCTTGCACACACCCTGCGGCGCGCACTCCGCGGCATAGGCGGTTATGGCGATATTTTGATTGTGGTTGTTTTGGATGGCATGGGTGTATCGGCTAATATCATATCATGACTACGGTAGTGCTCAAGTAGGGAGCGTTGAAGTGATGGTACAGTAGATTATTCCTCGTTTAATTTTGCAACAACAGACGATAACTGAGAAAGCAGGGATAAAGGAATGGACAGGAAGGAAGGGGAAAAAAGTGAAAAAGTGAAGGGGTAGAGCATTAATCATTGGTGACGAGAATAACAACGCCTAGAAAATCCCATTGACGATTTTGGTTCCAATCGTAGCACCCTGTAGAAAATTTAAATGTGAGTAGATAATTCACCACTCCTACAGGAGTCGGAGGGACGATAGGAGGGATGAGGGAAAACATACAGCTCCAAAAATCGCAGCATTCCCCAGCTTCTTTCCAAACTTCTCCCCATTCTTCCCAACAACGCCCCCCTTATCCCCCTGCTGCTGCTGTTGTCCGCTATTCCCATGAGCAATATCCGTCATCATGTTCCCTCCAGACCCGTATCCACTGCTCCCGGCCCTTGGCGGCAAACTCGGCAGGGGAGCCTTCTCTCTCCCAGCCAGCACACGCGTCTCCTTAACATAGCTGGACGGAAACAACCCAATTTCACCATTTCCGCCCGCGACCCTGCCCTTCCACCAGTCGTCCTTGACCTTCTCCAACACTTCAATGGTGTCGTTGGCCTTGAAGGCCAAGTCACCCTTCTCAGTCCCGACGAAGGCCCATTCCGCGTTTGCTAATGAGATGACGAGCGCTGTGGGTGTGTAGCTTGGCGGTGCGGGTGGTGAGGGGGGTGCCTGGGTTGCGACTGGAAGGTACTTTTCTGAGAGGGGGGTCTTGGTTGAAGGGGGCGGGGAGAAGGTCGGGTGGGGGACTGCGGGAGTGCTGGTATGTGGAACTGGGCCTGGGGCAGGGGTTGGTGGGGGGAGAGTGGCAGAGATGCTTAATCCTGCTCCTACCGTTGGGAGCTGTTCGGTGATGGTGTGGAAGGTGGTCGCAGAGATTATGTTTGCGTCTGCGAGGAATTCGAGTTCCTGGGTGAATTTTCTTGCACGTTAGCATATTATAGGGGTAAGGAGACGAGGTGAGCTTGTTAGGACTAACACATATGATATTCCGGATAGACCGGTTGGTAAGGGCAGCCATGTGGTTCGAGGACATGATGCGATGGTGGAGCGATGCGCGATGGGTAGATTTAGGGAAACGACCGTGTGGAAGAGATATAGTACAGCGCTGCGCAGTTGTGTTGTTTGTTGTTGTGCAAAACAGATAGCTCAGTCGGTCACACTCGCATAGCTTAGGGGGGGAGGATGAATTTATAGATGTCGCCAAAAGTTCCAAGGGTGACCCAACCTAGTCCAAACTGGCTGTGCATGAATCACTATTTTCCCGCGGCTGAGAAAATGTAAAAACAATGGGTCCAATTAAGTATAATCTCAGAGGATAGCCTTATTTCCTTACTTGGGGTTTATGCTACAGAATATTTTAGGCACTTCATACATTTTCTAGGACCCACCCTGCTCCTAGATTCACCAGATGAAACTAGGTTTGAAGTGATCTCATTCGTTCCTATCCAATAGCCGCACCTTTAATTCAAGCAGGCAAACCTCCATCTCCCCATCGCTCAAAACCCCCCCCGCGAAATCCCCGAAACGTACTTCCGGCCACCGAGGGAAAAGCGGAAGCGAAAGCAAAACATGTTATCCCGAACCCCCCGCTTCCTCCTCCGCTCCCACATACCAGCGCCGGTATGCAAACGAGTGACGACACCCTTCCCATCCGCCGGCACAGCCAAATACCACAGCAAAGAATCCCCGAATTCAACTCCAAAACCGGACAAGCCCACACAATCCTACGCCGACATCCAAACCCCCAAACCTTCAAACCCAGCGCTGCCAAAAATCTTCTCTGCGAACGCTCTAGACAGCCTACAAAAAGTCGGCTTCGCGAACCCCCCTCCAGAACTCTCCTCGGCCACCGAGGCTGCCAAAGAAACAACGCCACACGAACGCAATGACTTGGGCCCCGGCCTCGCCGGTTCGTTCGGCGATTCGACGCCCGAGCTCTCCGTTGGCGAGTTGGCCTCGAGCGCGGAATTCCGCATCGAACCACTCCGTCGCATGGGCGAGGACCCAAGCACGAAGCGCGCCCGTCTCCTCTACCAATCCCGAAAGCGCGGCATCCTTGAAACGGACCTGTTACTATCTACCTTCGCGGACGAGAACCTTGGAAAGATGAGCATGGAGCAATTGGACGCGTACGATAGGTTCCTGGACGAGAATGACTGGGATATATACTACTGGGCGACGCAGACGCCACCGGCTACTAGCGCTGAGTGCGCTGAGCGGGCGAGTAAGGGAATTATGAGCGAGAGTGCAAAGCAGGGAGAGCAGGATGGGAAGGTGGAATATGGGCAAGGGGAATGGGCGCAGACAGTTGGGAGGAAGAAGGAGCCGTATAGGCCTCCGCCCAAAAGGTGGGCGGGAAGTGAGATGTTGGAGATGTTGAGGAGGCATGTCAAGGAGAGGTCTGGGGATGCGGGTGGTGTGAGGAAGATTAAGAAGGGATTGGGGAGGATGCCGGATGTTAGAGCGTTCTAGCAGTTGGTGCCTTGTCCTGTGGCTGCCGGAATGTAAAAACGGGAGCCTGACGGATGCTTTTTCGGCAATAGAGATGCGGTATTTGCTATTTACGGGCCCCATCCCACATAGCAAGTCCACTTTGTATATATCCCACCGGCACCTGCGCGGCATGATATACGTCTGCAGACGAAAGGGCATCACCAAGCATTCGTTAAATTATAAAGGAGCGAATTCTCGGTCGCTCTCGCCCGATCGGCCAAGTGTGGCTTCAGCCTGTGACGGCAATCACCCTCGGCAGTCTCAGAGTAACCATGAAGATTCCGACTTGGCGATTCTGTCTATTGTCACTTGAGGATGTACGGGCTCTCTCTGACGCCTACCTTATCATTCCGATGTCACACTGCAGCAGAGCTACGGTACGGCACGATAAGATCTCCCGAGTGAACAACTTGGCATCAATTCCGAATTCCCAAGCCCACGCGTTTCACATTCTAATCCAATTCGCACCCAGAAAATCACCCGTCATTATCGTGAATTGGCCGACCAAACGCGAGCAACTATACGGCTCCCCGTTTTATGTGAACACCATCCAATCCCGAACCGCAGCACATCTTTTAATAGTAGAGTAGAGGGGAAGAAAGTTACAACTAAAATAAATAGGATCCAGACAAAAAGGGACAATCCTGGCTACAAAACGGCACCCAACCCAGCGGTAAGAAAAGCAAATCGTTTCGTAAGAGATGTATTATTTAGATGAGATGTTTCGATCTGTTGGGAGGAGTGTTAGTGTCTTTCAAAGATAGGAAACTAGACAATCCTCTCCGGGGAACGGAGCGTGATAAGACGAACCTGAAATAGGCCCTTAGATAAACAACTTGCCAGCCACCAAGTCCAACCAAAGTTGCCATAATAGCCAAAGCAAAGTACTTGACTCTCTCGTTCGTAGACTCGTTGGTGTCTCTGAGCTTCTGCTCCCTAGACCTTAAGTATTCCATCTGATTGACAATTTCCGAGACCACCTCCTCGATGCGTCGTAGTTCAATTTCGACCGGCTTCAATTTCTCCGCAGCTTGGATAGCAGACCAGTCACGAGCGTCGGCGCCAATATCCACATCAAGTTCAACAGAGCGAGTAAGACCAGCATGGCGACCTATAACACAATCAGTTCCACCCACAGAGTCGAAAGCTAATAAAGGAATAAGAGGAAAAAAAAGGAGCCTACCATCTTCAATATTATTCTCAAAGCAAACATCAAAGGCAGAATCTGCATGGGAAGTAAATGCCATCCTGGCTTCACCAACCACATCCTTTGGCCGTCCGTACTCATTCCCAACAGCATCTCGAATCTATTCAATTCACATCAGCTTCACGGCCGATCAACCAATCCTGGCGGAGGAAGAGCAGAAAAAAAATTCATACGTGAATGTTGACTTGCTGCCCATCGCCTTTAACCCCGCTAACCGTAGCCGTTACAACAACGAGGGTTTCCTTCGAAACAAAGTTTCGAATACACCGCTGTCGGTGGCCCCTTTGCTGTGCCGCAATGTCGAACTTTAGAGCAGCGGAGATGACAGAGAAGAGAGAGATAGTCAGCAGGAAGAGAGAGCCGATGCTCGGCCGTAAGGCTGACGGCGCCATTCTAGTTATCGTTGTTTGGAGGTTGCCGGGGGGTGGACGGTGCGGTAACGTGGACGAAAGTGAGGAGGGTAATGGTAGGGTCTGGTGTATGGGGGGAATATTATTTTTTTCCAACGTTGTTGGAGAGAGACTTTGGAAAAGGAGGTTGTGGAAATGTGGTTTCTAGCGTTGATTTGTGGCGGTGGTTAGCCACAATGGGCGAGATAGAGTCCAGGATCGTGGATCCCTGCAGGTGCCAAGATTTGGGATCTCAAAACACGGGTGTTCAACAGCGGCTGCTCCAGCACAGGACAGGCACCTCGCGGGCAGTGGCATTGAGTCGTCTGTAATAAATGATAATTAGGGTGGGACACAGATAGAAATTGAGACAAGTTGCTTTTTGAAAGGGGTCAATGCTTGTCCGGACACTATTATACCCTCTCGCTTGATTCGTTCAAACTAACTCATCTCTCATCACTCGGACAATCATTTTCCTTGCACTCCAGTGTCTGGAGAAGCTAGCAGGGCAAAATCCACAATACCTCTCCCTTTACCTACCACTCGCCCTTGTGAGTTTTGTGCTTTTCCGTCGCGAAGTGCTAGCAAGTCTTATTATTTTTAGCATCTATATCAGTAATAAAATGACCAATTTTGTTGCTGCAATGCATATTCTACAATCAGGTTTATATTCTAGCGCTATATTATAGTTTAATAATTGATTAAGTTTTCTGATAATTCATAATATTATTGTAAACAAATATTGCTGTAAGAATAAACGGCTTTTATTCCATTTCCTATCCGGCACATCATGGACGCCCTTTGTTTACTTACAAAATTAGATATCATACCAAGTATGAGCTTCCATAGACCAGGAATGATAAAGTCAAAACCTTCTGATTTTAATAACTTTTATGTGGATATATTGCAGGAACCACTATTACCTTAGATATATGCACAACCCAACAAGATTACAATCTAAATGTAAGCCAACTCAACCTACCTATCCTGTAATACATCAGGAAAGTACTACCCGCAAAGTATGACCAAGAAATCAACTCCTCCCCTTCTGAGAACCTGCCTATGATCGGCTATCTCCAACAATGAACCAAATGATAAAGTCACTACAAGGATATCAGTTCGTGGAAGAGCTCTGAGTGTAGCTTTGGTTGTGCGGACTATAACACTGAACTGTACTCTCTAGTAGGTTTCCAGCGCCTCCGAGGTCCTGATGGCTCGGCCTTCTGCAGAAAGAAAAGGGAATTTACAGTAAGTAACTCGAAACTCAAGACCAATGATTGAAACGAAACCGACCTTTTGAAGACTCCACAGCATAAACGAAATCAGCATCACCGACACCGCTCTAATTCTCTTGCCCCCCAATGGAAATTCAAAGCTGTAGCTCTCGCTAAAGCAAGGGCAGTAACCCAGCTTCAAACCCGGGATTCTAGCCCTAACTCACACCAATTCCCGAGGGCCTTCCGCAGCTGCAGTGAAGGGATAAATTTCATCTATCTGGGGGGGGAGGCGACAATTTATATTGTTTCGAAGTATCGCTAATAGACCCATATCCGGATCCCCGGTAGATACTAATTTATTCTTCCATTGCTATTCACCCATTGCGGGAAGTAATCCCTGTACAAGTTGGGTTTGTGGTCCTGATAATCTGCGCGGCTGGGTACCAGTGGTTGCGCTAGCATCTTCCTTTAAATCTGCCCTATCTGGCCAATGTATTAGTTTACGAGTATAGTACCTCCTACGCAATCTGGCACCGTGTTTCAGAGGTGTCCAGAAGCCAATACTTCTCATATCCACGGGGGTGGGAACCGCGGTCACTGCACCGATCTAGATATGGAGGACTGTGGTGATCTGAAAAGATATCTTAACGGGAAGATAAAAGCAAAGGAGGGGCCGGCGGAGAAAAAATATACCCATAGAGGTTTTTGTGAAAGAAAACAATTGAAGAAGCTATAAGGTAGGTTGTAAGTTGCATTGAGAGATTTGCAATAGATTGTAATCATATTCCGGGTATTATTTCCTGGTTTTAAGTTGGGGGTTGCCGGAAATAAGGCGCGAGGGGGGTTGATTGAATTTTCTTTGATGCGGCGGGTGACTGCGGTTGGTGTTCTGGAGGGTGACTTTTCTTTTAGTTTCCTCTTGAAGAGAAAAGGAAGATGAGACCAAAAGGAATTGGTCTCTCAACATTTGCGCTATTTTGCCCTAGATTGAAATGACCAAAGTGGTGTCTGGTGTAAGATACAAATAACCACAACGCAGAGCAACCCGCCAGTCCAAGTGGGAAATGAAGTCACTTGGCAAAACCTATCAGGATGGGTTCAAATTCCCCCAGCGCCGTCCTCAACTCCTTGCAAAATAAATTGATATCTGGAAGAGGCAGTAGGTGTCGTTAAGGATATCGCCGGATGAATTAGAATTCCTTGGTTTCTGCACAAATCTTGATCCCGAGTATAGCATACCGTTTGGGTAGGAATGGTAAGCAGATCGTATGCCAGCGGCCTGGCTGCGATGGCCTGCTGGCGGTACTGCCTCTGCCGGGTGGCATCAACTCAAACAAAATCCATGTGCCATTCGAATGACCGTACTCTCCTTTCTATGATATATAGAATCTCAAGCTTAGTTTACATTTATACAATATTCGACTACAAGCGCCATGCTATCGCCGTGCTGCGCCCAAACAACCATATCCGATCTTTGTTGCCTCCTCGCTCAATGTCTCCTTGAAGCCGGCGGCATAGGATCCCTCGGCACACAGGAGGGAAGTGGCGAAGCTCTCCGCATTGACTATCAAACATTAGTTGCCGCATTATAGCGCTTGAATGTTGGAGAAGCCTACCTTTAGCACCAGCCGAATTAGTATGAGTGTTATCATCAGGGAACATCCTTTTCGCCTCCGTGTATCCCAGCTCTTGGAATCGAGCGACGGAGTACGCAGTATGATCCAAGAACAGGACATTCTCCGCCTTAGATACCTAAATTTCGTCAATGGCACTGCTTCTAAAATCAAGTATCAAGGTAAACCAACTTCTCGTGAATACTCAGTGAACCGCCAGGTCTTCGTCAGAGTAGTATTATTATTGGTCCAATCCATCCGCGGCACCATTCCAGAAAGAACTGGTGTGGCGCCGACCGTTCGCACGTCCGCGATCATCTGCCGGAGGTAGCCTCCGAATGTCCGCACAACCTCATCCTTGCCGGTGGAGTTCTTCACGACCACCGTCTCCTCGCCGATGCCGGAAAGAACTGCACGGTCATGACCGACGTCCGAGCCTTTTCCGGGTGTGCCGCCGTCGTTGTGGCCCATCTCAATGACCACGTAGTCGCCTGGAGAGGTCATGTCGAGTAATTGGGTCCATAGACCTTCATTGATGAACGAACGGGTCGAACGGCCTCCTCTAGCGCGGTTTACAAAAGCGCTGGTAAAAAGCGGGTGGAGGTAGAATCCGAAACCCTGGATGCCGGTGGTTTTGGGCCCGTGTTCTGCTGCGGTGCTGTCTGAGCAAAGGAATACACTGTTCTCTACCGTGGCCGTCGGCGTAGGCTTTGCGGTGGAGAGGGTAGCAAGGGTGAGAAAGGGGATGAGTGAGAGCTTCATCCTTGGCTACCTTGAGGAATTGGCTTGCGAGGGGTGCGTGAGTGACGGAGGATCAATCCTCTTTAAATACTAATTTCGGTTTATAACTCCTAATTCCAGCCCCTATAGCGTATTGTACTGCTAGGCGGAGCGGAGGAAGGTACAGGGATCTCCGACTGCCCAAATATCTAGGGAAACAGATTCTCTCCCCAGGTGAGGCCTGTTCCTGGTGTCGCTGCCGTTTCGTCGAGGCTGGGATGTGCCCGAGGTTCTTTAAAATATCCGTTCCTGGTTTTTGGTGGCCGAGCCCACCGGGATAGAGTCCGGTGTGACAGAGCAGGGGTGCCTTGATGTTCGACCGTGGTAAGTTGCCCGCCACTGGGAGAGGCGCTGCCTGCCTATCCAGGGTGGCAGCACTCCGAGGGAGGGTCGAATGGTGCAACAAAGGTAATTGTCCAGCGGCAGATATATTATGCACAGCGGGCATTGTTTGCAACAAGTTTCTCAAAATAATGACTTATGATCTTCTGTGGCTTCTGCATATTGTGCTTACTCTTCAGAGCATCCCACATCCGTTAAGAAATTTCTCTCCACTGTTTTTCTGACCTTATTTCCTCAGATTTTTGCGCAGTATCCGGTAATTACTGAGCTTTCTGAAGGCTTCACAATACTATCCTGCCCTGCTTGTGTAAGCCCTGCCACTCTAGTATTTCGCAACTCAACCGGTGATCGGCGATGGAGTATCCTTTGTGCTGAAGGAGGGACACGATTCTGGGGTTTCTGAAGACTCGGGTTTGATTGGGAGGGAGAAGTTTCAGTAATGTGAAGAGAGACAAAGTCCGTGTACTGCTTAAGCAGCAATACTGTTTTCAGTATTGAAGAGAGATTGTTTACTATGGGTAGAGTCCTTACCTACTATACTATTTGGCAGCCTATACCCTTATCAGACTTAGGGAACCTGTTCTCTAAGAGTATATTCCTGAGTCTTGTTCCACACTTTCTTGCTTGCCCTTCTTTTCTTCTGCCCCCTATACAGCACTCTTTTTCCATGCATAATAGCCATTTTCCCACTAGCTTTCGTAATTGGTAACGGGGTTTTAATGAGGTTACGAGCTCTGTTCTCTATTTCTTTCCTCCCTTAACCTCTCCAATCTGTTAAAAACAGAACATCTGAAGTGGGTGGGTGTTAGAGATATCACTTCAATGTGACAGATATGTCGCGAGCAATAGTAGTATACATATTGTTGGGGCTGTAAATAGTCAACTCTTGTAACTATAGCACCGCCACCGCGAGAGAGAGTAGCTAGCAGTGCAATATATATAGGATATTAATCCTTTCCCACTACTGATCCACACATCCGTATGGTTCTCATACCCAACAAGTCCTTACTTTCTCCTCAATCCCTCACTCCACACTTCATCTCCGGCAACGGGCAGGGGAGAGATGCGAGTGAGAAAGCATGAAGATTCTCCCAACTCACCAACCGCCATGGCTGTCTACCGCCCTGCATATTTCGCATATCGCATCGCCTCCGCCTCCGCTACCTCTCATTTCTTCCTCTAATGTGGTTATTTTGTCTAAATACTGATTGTTTAGGAGGTTTTTATTTGCTAGTCCCTCCTTCAGTCGGATGAGATAAAGATTGGAGCCTTTGGAAAGTCATTATAGTGCCCCGTGCTTGTATGCCATGCTATCCTGCGACGGAGTACACTGGATAGTGCTTGCTAGATCTATATAGTGTCATACCACGGAACAAACTTGAGAAGACAGGTTGTTTTAACTAGTATTTACAAACCGTGTGTGTGTGGACATGCCACTCTGAACAGCAACCTCAGGTAAATAAGCTCTACTATGCGCCAGCAGTTGAAATGCTCTCACTCGGAAGAAGCCTTTGTGTTGTATACCTCCTATTAGTCATGCGCCTTGGCCGGGCGGGAGTGATTGGATGCAATTGTGACACAAGCTGGATCGCCCCTTTCTTTAGCTCTGATCACGGAGTGTTTACAGACCCCCTGGTGCCCTACAAATCGCAGCACCGTTTCTACATTCAACCAACATTCAAGGTAGGATATCATGGCCCAAATTTCACTCAACTTCGGCGATGGTAGCACCAGCTGCGGCAACATAGACCATTGTTTCAACAGCTTCTATATCTCCAACGAGGATGCGCCAATTATGCATTGGCTCTCTCCACTGGAGTCGAGTAATAGACATCAGGGCGTCCGCACTGAGCGATTCGATGGGGTCGGGAATTGGGTTTTAGAAACGAGCGAGTTTCGGGAGTGGAGATATAGTGAGGGTGGAGCCGATAGGGCTGTCTTGTTTTGCTCCGGGAATCCGGGAGTGGGAAAAACATACCTAAGGTAAGTTGTAGGACTCTCTGAAGGAACTGAATGCCGCTGACGGAACGGAATATCAGTTCCCTAGTGATCGATAGCCTGTGTGATCGGGCACAGGAGGACAATATCGCAGTTATAGGCTTGTACTGCGACTTCCCTTCCCAACAAGAGCAGACAACCACCAACATTATTGGAGCTCTTCTGAAACAGCTGGTAGGCAGAGGCGGCATCCCGGATCATCTACGAGCGGCGTTTGAGAAAGCGAAAATGGAATTTGGTGGTAGAGGGCCGCGGCTTGCGGACCTAACTTTAGTGGGAATGTTGAAAATTGTTATTGCTTCGCTACCACAGGTTTTCCTCTGTCTCGACGCCTTGGACGAATGTTTACCGAAGCGTGTTCGAGAGGTTCTCGAGTTGCTGAGAGATATTCTTTGGGAGTCCCTCGGGATGAGAATATTCCTCACTGGGAGGCCGCATGTCAAGGAAGATGTCCAAAGATATTTCCCCAAGGCGGTTGTGATACCCATCAGTCCTAACCCGAATGATATCCAGAATTATGTGGAGATGAGAGCCGGAGGCGATGAGTAATGACTTACGGGTGAATATTGTAAGAGCCATTTTGGAAAAGATATCTAATGTGTGAGTGAGAACATCGGACACCTCCACCCCATCAATGATGTATAATTACCCAAGGTTCTGCATAGATTCCTCCTGGTTTCGCTCAACATCCATGCTATTCTAACAAAGGTGACAATTCGTCAGAGAATGGGGAAACATGAGCTCATATGGGAAGGTTGGAGAATTCGGTAGAGCAGAGAATGTAAGTCAATCATGACACTAGTATACAAACAAAATGGGAACCAAGCACAATGGTTTCTCAGACTCCCTTTTCTCATCCCATTCCCCCTACAAGAGTCTAACCACTCAGGCCTCACTGTGATCCATTCATCCACTCAATTACCCATTTAAAAGTCTCATCCCATTGCGATAGGTTTGGGGGGGGGGCAGTGCAGGGTGAGGGTTGAAGGTCTATTTTTCTGACAAAAACTCCTTTTGACAGTGGTGGTGTTTCACAGCCTGAGCCTTATCAATGGAGTTTCTGAGTAGGTTCAAGGGGAGGTCAATAATATCATCTTTAGCCCAGTTGTAAGCCATGATTTCATTGAACTGATCCTAGAGATGGTCTTGTAGGGTCAATTCTAATCATTGTTTTTTATGTGTCTTGGGAGGTGGAGACAACTTCTATGCCTTCAAATTAGCAAAATACACCCAACTGACAATATTAAAAAAATAACCATTCTCTCCCCATATATTTCAGCATGCTTCCATGCCCCTAAAAATCACATCTCTACAAACCCTGCTCAGATTTTTGTCTCCCCTTCCCTTAATGGTTCTAGTTTAATGACTATCACCTTAGTAATTTTCCCTCCTGTCCCTTTCAGCAACAACTTCATGTCCTCCTTTAACTTGTCATGGGGTTAGGTATAACTAACTCGAAGGCTATAGTTGACCACAACCACTCCCCTGGGAATATTGCAGTATCTGGTACCTTCACCATATTCACATATATTCTTGTTAGTATCAAGATCTTGACACCACTAGTGATCCCAAGCGTTCAGTCTATCAGTCTTTTGCTTAGGACTGGACAGATGCCTTCCTGTACTGGTGGCTTGTAGAAAATAGAAACAGTCCTCGCCTGTTTTTATACTCACCTTGGAACCTTTTCATCCTCTGAGTCCCTCCAGCAGTCACATATACTAACTTGTCTCCAAACACACCCCCCTTCACTTCAGCCTCTATCAGCTGCCTTGCTCAATTCACAACTGTAGCATGCATCTGGGTGACCATTTCCACAGTCAACAAACTGATATAAGGGCGATAAGTATACCTAGTTATAGCTATTAATAACTAGTGATAAGAAAATCCTTCTTTGATACATACACTCAATCTTGAATGAGACTTTCCAATTCATCGAAATTCTGCTGTGAGATGTTAATGATGAGGTAGTCATCCTGGGTAAGGACTTTCTGAAAAATCTCTGGTGTCATTGAAGTGGTGGAATTGTTGATGGGCTGTCTGGTATTGGGGATGGGAGAGTGGGAGGTGGGGGATGGTAGGTGGGAGGAAGGCAACCATCATCTGCATTTTTCATCCTGAGATTAGTCAGCATTACACACGGCCGGTAACGCCCACTATGCACCCAGACGGGTCTTCTGTAGAGATCCAACTCAGACCTCATGACCTTAATACCGACATCACAGACTCTAGCTGCCAACCCGGGCCCCTACCGGCAGTCCACTGTGAACAGCCGAGGTTATTAGACCACCGCCATTCCGCCCCCATGTCCGCAGATCGCGGCCTCCAGATCTAATCATCCTGGTGGTCTCGACCTCTAAAAATCTGGCCTCTAAAAATCTGGCCTCTAAAAATCTGCTTTCGTCGGAGGAAGACTAAGACCCATCCTAGCAACACCCAACCCACCTTCTTATTCGCGTTCGACCGGCGTTTTATCATCTCTCTTATTCTTCTTCTCGCCCTCCTCCCCTACCGTACTTTCTTCCATCCTCGTTACTAGATATATTGTATTCCCATACATACTTGCCAAGTGTGGGGGATTAGTGTATCCAAGATTTCGACATAAATAGACTTTGATAATGGGCTTTTTTCTGGTTCCCCGCTGGCTATTTACTGTTTACCAACTTTTGTATTTTTGTTTTTCCCCCTTCTTTTCCTTTCCCCTTCATTGGAGTTCTGGTTAGACTTTGCTGTATCGCGCTATTCTTATTCTTCATTTTTCTGTGAAGCTAGCATTTGTCTTGTGTTTTGTGGGCAGTTCCAGTAATGTATAGTAATGTGAAAAGAGATAAAGTCCGTATACTGCTTAAGTGGTAATACTGTTTTCGGTATTGTAGAGGGATTGCTTACTAGAGGTGGAGTACTGACCTACTATAATACTTGGCAGCTTGCACCCGTATCAGACTTAAAAACCTGCTGTCTAAAAGTATATTCCTGAGTCTTCTTCCTCATTTTCTTGCTTGCCCTTTTTTTTCTTCTATCCCCCTGTACAACACTCTTTTTCTATGCCTAATAGCTATTTTCCTACGATGTTTCGCTGGGGCTAATTTGTTTTTAATCAGGATACAATCTCTATCCGCTTTTTCTTTCCTCCCTTAATCGCTGTAATTTGTTAAAAACAGAACACCTGAAATGGGTGGGTGCCAGGGATATTACTTCAATGTGATAGATATGCCGCGAGGAAGAGTAGTACCCGTATTGTTGGGGCTGTATATTGTTACCTCTTGTAAGTATTGTACCACTACATCGGGAGTAGCTAGCAGCGGAATATATATAGGGCATTAATTCTTTTGTACTATCGATTCACACCTCCGTATAGTTCCCATACCTAACGAGTCCTTACTTCAATCCCTCACACTTCGTCTCTGGAAACTGGCAACGGAGCGGTGCGAGTGAGAGAGCATGAAGATTCTCGCCACTCATCAATCGCCATGGAATACCGTAAAAACTCGAATAATTGAACCGTGTGCTATGAAGTCCAGAATTTACTTGTCTGGAACTGGGGCAAGAAACACAGCAAAAACACAGCCCTTTCCCCCTTCCGAGACAGAAAAAAAAAACCAGAATTTCTTGACTTTAGTGGAGAGGAAAGTCTAACGACATAGCACACGGTTCAATTATTCAAGTTTCTACGGTACCATCTAGGCAAATCTGCTGTTGGTCGCGATTTAGCGTTTGGGTGTTTGCGAGTAGAAGCTCTTTGGCAGCGTCGGGAGGGGGGTTGGGTTATCTCCGGGGGGGGGGGAGGGGGTTCGCTCTCAGACCTGATTGGGTATTTAGAGGTTTAGAGGGTTTCTTCCTATGACGATTCGCTACGCTGTCTACCGCCCTGCATCTTCTGCATATCGCGTCTCTTCCGCCTCCGCTATCTCTCTTTCTTCCACTGGTGTGGTTATTTTGGCTAAATACTGATGGTTCAGGGGGCTTTTGTTTGCTAGTGCCTCCTTCCTTCCGATGAGATAAAAGTTGGAGCTGTTGGAAATTTGTGAAAGTGCCCCGTGCTTGTATAGGTGCCCCGCGCTTGTATGCTGCCATGACATCCTGTGGTGGGGGTACACTATTTAGTGCTTGCTAGATCTATTTAGTGGGATACCGCGGAACAAACTTGACAAGACAGGTTATTTTAAATACTATTTACAAACCTTGTGTGTGGACATGCCACTCGGAACAGCCACCTTGGGTAAATGAGCACTATTACCGTATAATCTGGCAAAAGTCGGATTGACGCGACTGAGGATTTTCTTGAACCTGTCCAACCACCGTGGTCTATATATTTAAACTGTGGAATTCGCCTTCTTCGTGCCATCCTGTTGGCTCGGTTGCGTTAGTTTCGCTTTAGCTCTAGTCCGACGTTTGCCAAATGATAAGGTATGCGCCTGCAGTTGAAATCCTCTCACTCGGAAGAAGTCTTTGTGAGGTTACCGGTATACAAGTACCTGTTATTAGTCATACGCCTTGGCCAAATGGAGATGATTGGATATAATTGTGCCACAACAAGTTGTATCACCCCTCTTCAGCTCTGATCACAAAGTGTTTACAAACCCCCTGGTGTCCTGCAGATCGCTACACTGTTTCTACATTCAACAAACATTCAGGGTAGGATGTCATGGCCCAAATTTCACTCAACTTCGGCGACGGCAGCACCCGCTGCGGCAACTTTGACAATAGTTTCAACAACTTCTATATCTCCGACGACGATGCTCCTATTATGCGTTGGTTCTCTCCACTGGAGCCGAGTAATAGACATCAGGGCGTTCGCACTGAGCGGTTCGATGGGGTCGGGAATTGGTTGTTAGAAACGAGCGAGTTTCGGGAGTGGAGATATAGTAAGGGTGGAGCCGACAAGGCAGTCTTGTTTTGCTCCGGGAATCCGGGGGTGGGCAAAACATATCTCAGGTAAGTGGTGGGACTCTTTGAAGGAACTGAATGCCGCTGACGGAACGGAATATTAGTTCCCTAGTGATCGACAGCCTGTGCGATCGGGCGCAGGAGGACAATATCGCAGTTGCAGGCTTGTACTGCGACTTCCTTTCTCAACAAGAGCAGATAACCACCAACATTATGGGAGCTCTTCTGAAGCAGCTGGTAGGCAGAGGCGGCATCCCGGATCATCTACGAGTGGCGTTTCAAAAAGGGAAAATGGAATTTGGTGGTAGGGGGCCGCGACTTGCGGACCTAATGGGAATGTTGAAAACCGCTATTGCTTCGATACCACAGGTTTTCATCTGTCTCGACGCCTTGGACGAATGTTTACCGAAGCGTGTTCCAGAGATTCTCGAGTCGCTGAGAGATATTCTTCGGGAGTCCCCCGGGACGAGAATATTCCTCACTGGGAGGCCCCATGTCAGGGAGGATGTCCAAAGATATTTCTCCAAGGCGGTTGTGGTACCCATTAGCCCTAACTGGAATGATATCCAGAATTATGTAGAGATGAGGTTAGACAGGGATTCCGAGCCGGAGGCGATGAGTAATGACTTACGGGTGGATATTGTGAGAGTGATTTTAGAAAAGATATCTAATGTGTGAGTAAGAACATCGGGCACCCCCACCCCCATCAATGATGCATACTTACCAAAGGCGTGCAGATTCCTCCTGGTTTCGCTCAACATCGATGCTATCCTAGCGGAGGTGACAATTCGTCAAAGAAGAAAGAAACTTGAGGAGATGACACGGGGCAGTGGACTGAGCGAGGCCTACACGGCAACCCTAACGCGAATTAAAGCCCAGAAGGGATATAAATCAGTACTCGGATTGAAGGCCCTGATGTGGGTGCTGCATTCGGAAAGGCCGCTACGGACCAAGGAGCTCTGTCATGCCTTGGGAGTGGAGATAGGATCTGCGGATCTGGATCCAGAAAACGTTCCTGCGTTACGGATAGTCCTAGCATCTTGTCTAGGTCTTATCACAGTCGAAGTGTCTTCGTCCACAGTTCGACTGGTGCACTTTACCCTTCAGGAGTATCTATCGGATGATCCGACCCTATTCCATAGTCCTCACTCAGCAATGGCTGAGGTTTGCCTAACATACCTCAATTTCGGATTCGTCCGGGATCTTCCGCCAACTCTTCGCCGAGCCCCCTCAGCAACACCTCTTCTAGAATATGCTTCTGTTTATTGGGGGAGGCATATGAGAAGAGGAGTGACAGAGAATATCAAAATACTTGCACTGAGGCTTCTCGATAGATTTGATGAGCATATATCTATTCAACTCTTGTACCAGTATGATCGGGGGGCGTTCTTCCCCCCATGGGTTGATAAACCGGAGAAACTCACGGGATTTACGGGACTCCACGGGGTAGCATTCTTCGGAATCGAGGAGATAGTTGAGGCGGTATTTGATATGGGGGAATGGGACGTTAATGCAGCCGATTGTTCTGGGAATACGGCTCTCACATGGGCAGCTATGGGAGGGCATGACGGGGTAGTAAAGGGGCTCTTGGAACGAAAGGACGTCAATCCTGACCAGCCAGACACTAAATCTGGCCGGACACCCCTCTCGTGGGCGGCTCGGAACGGGAATGAGGGGATAGTAAAGATCCTTTTGGAACGAAAGGACATCAATCCTAACCACCCAGACACTTATTGGAGCCAAATGCCGCTCTCGTTGGCGACTAAGAAGGGGCATGAGAGGATAGTAAAGATGCTTTTGGAACGAAAGGACGTCAATCCTGACCAGCCAGACACCGAATATGGCCGGACACCCCTCTCGTGGGCGGCTGAGAACGGGCATGAGGGGATAGTAAAGATACTTTTGGAACGAAAGGACGTCAATCTTAACCACCCAGACACCAAATCTGGCCGGACGCCCCTCTCGTGGGCGGCTGAGAACGGGCATGAGGGGGTAGTAAAAATGCTTTTCGAACGAAAGGACGTCAATCCTGACCAGCCAGACACTAAATCTGGCCGGACACCCCTCTCGTGGGCGGCTAAGAAAGGGCATGAGGGGATAGTAAAGATGCTTCTGGAACGAAAGGACGTCAATCCTGACCACCCAGACACCAAATATGACCGGACACCCCTCTCGTGGGCGGCTGAGAACGGGCATGAGGGGGTAGTAAAAATGCTTTTCGAACGAAAGGACGTCAATCCTGACCAGCCAGACACTAAATCTGGCCGGACACCCCTCTCATGGGCGGCTCTGAACCGGCGTGAGGGGATAGTAAAGATCCTTTTGGAACGAAAGGACATCAATCCTGACCAGCCAGACACCGAATATGGCGGGACACCACTCTTGTGGGCGGCTGTGAACGGGCATGAGGGGATGGTAAAAATGCTTTTGGAACGAAAGGATGTCAATCCTGACCAGCCAGACACTTTTTGTGGCCTGACGCCACTCTCGTGGGCGGCTGTGAACGGGCATGAGGGGATAGTAAAGATGCTTTTGGAACGACAGGACGTTAATCCTGACCACCCAGACACTAAATCTGGCCGGACACCCCTCTCATGGGCGGCTAAGAAAGGGCATGAGGGGATAGTAAAGATGCTTTTGGAACGAAAGGACGTCAATCTTAACCAGCCAGACACTAAATCTGGCCGGACACCCCTCTCGTGGGCGGCTCGGAACGGGCGTGAGGGGATAGTAAAGACCCTTTTGGAACGAAAGGACATCAATCCTGACCAGCCAGACACCGAATATGGCGGGACACCACTCTTGTGGGCGGCTGTGAACGGGCATGAGGGGATGGTAAAAATGCTTTTGGAACGAAAGGACATCAATCCTGACCAGCCAGACACTTTTTGTGGCCTGACGCCACTCTCGTGGGCGGCTAAGAAAGGGCATGAGGGGATAGTAAAGATGCTTTTGGAACGAAAGGACGTCAATCCTGACCACCCAGACACCAAATCTGGCCGGACGCCACTCTCGTGGGCGGCTCAGAACGGGCATGAGGGGATAGTAAAGATACTTTTGGAACGAAAGGACGTCAATCTTAACCACCCAGACACCAAATCTGGCCGGACACCCCTCTCGTGGGCGGCTGAGAACGGGCGTGAGGGGATAGTAAAGATGATTTTGGAACCAAAGGACATCAACCCAGACCACCCAGACACCAAATATGGCAGGACACCACTCTCTTGGGCAGCCGTGAAAGGGCGTGAAGAGATAGTAAAGATGCTTCTGGAACGAAAGGACGTCAATCCTGACCAGCCAGACACTAAATATGGCCGGACACCCCTCTCGTGGGCGGCTAAGAAAGGGCATGAGGGGATAGTAAAGATGCTTTTGGAACGAAAGGATGTCAATCCTGACCAGCCAGACACTTTTTGTGGCCAGACGCCACTCTCGTGGGCGGCTAAGAACGGGCATGAGGGGATAGTAAAGATGCTTTTGGAACGAAAGGACGTCAATCCTGACCAGCCAGACACTAAATATGGCCGGACACCCCTCTCATGGGCGGCTAAGAAAGGGCATGAGGGGATAGCAAAGATGCTTTTGGAACGGAAAAATGTCCGCCTCGCTATGCCAGGTAACGTGAACCAAACCCTACAGTCCGTGGCCCTCTCCGAAGGACACGACCAAGTTGCGAGTATCTCACTCGAGCAGGACAAAGCCAATTGCGCCGCAGCAGATCCTAGTAGCCCGGCGTCCCTCCAGCCAACCGCTCTGCATCCAGACGAGTCTTCGGTAGAGATCCAATTCAACCCTCATGATCCTAATACCGACATCACAGACTCTAGCGGCCAACCCGGGCCCATATCGGTAGTGCACAGTGAGCAGCCGAGGTTATTGGATCGCAATGATTCCACCCCCATGTCCGCAGATACCGGCCTCTCGTCCCAATCACCCTTCTGGTCTCGGCCTCGTTCCATCTGGCCCCTAAAACTCTGCTTCCGTCCGAACAAGACTAAAACCCATCTTGCCAGCACCCAACCCACCCGCTTATTTGCGTTTGACCGGCCTTTTATCATATCCTCTCTCATTCTTCTTCTCGCTCTCCTCCTCTACTTCCCTCCTTCCTCGTTATTTGATATATTATTCCATAAAGACTTGCCAAGTGTGCGGGGTTGGTGTAGGCAGGATTTCGATATAAATAGGCTTTTTTTGATAATGGCGTTTTTTCTTGTTCACCGCTGTGCTAGCTATTTACTATTTGTCAACTTTTATGTTCTTTTTTTTTACACTTCTTTTACTTTTTCCCTCATTGGAGTTCTGGTTAGACTTGGTTATATCGCGCTATTCTTATTCTTCATTCTTGTTATTTGTGAATTTAGAATTTGTCTTGTGTTCTGTGGGTGGTGCTGGTCGTGTATAGTAATGTAAAAGCACTGGCAGTTACAAGTGAGTGGGTATGGTAGGCTTGGAGGGGGCCGCGCAGTGGGAGGGTATTGTGCGTGGACAAAAATAAGCGCAGAACGACAATGACAATGAACACACAATTTGCCCGGTGATGACAACCTCCATACATTCAACCATCTCAACACCAACCAACAAAAATTATAAAAAATAATACAAATACATAGCCGTAATCAGTACTTTGTATATTATGTGTGGACAAAATTAACCGAACATGAAATATGCATGGAATGCAAATCTCTCCTACAATCATGCCTCTTAAACCTTATACACAGCAATCACTCTAGCTTAATCAAAACCTAACCAGATCCCTATCCAATTGAGAATGTTTGATCTTTAGTCAGAAACAAGCTTCACAATTATTATTCTAACTGAATCTTACAATTGGTCTACTCCATATGGTCATAAAAGGTCTGGAGCAGGTCATAACTTATTGATACAAACTTCTTGACCTTGAGGGTTTTTATTCTCTCACAGGCTTAATTGTAGGTAGAATAGAAGTAGTTATTAAAGCTAATGGATAGCATAGCAAATGCTGATTTTCATGATGTATTTTCATTTTTCATTTTTTATCCTGGTTATCAGTATAATGAGGTTGATAGGGGAGTAATAGTCCTGTCATAACTAAAAGTTTTTCCTGTTGCGTTGTCTCCGGTTCCTTTTGTCCACCCACAATAGCAGGGTTTCTAGCACTCAAAGTTTTTTACTCGTGGGGAGAGAAATAGCCAGTGTATATTAATCAGTAAAATTACATCTGGTCCTCTTTTTGTTAGGTCTGGCTGTTAGATAATTGTATGATACTACTGGTTGTTAAGATCGGTTGGGTTCCCAGGATAGGAATGATATCGTCTCATCGTTGGACGGATGTGCTTGGCTTTGGTAGTTGCAGGAGTGTGAAGGCGCAACGGTAGAACGCTTGAACTAGACTACCGTATTAACTCGAATAAGAGAGCGGTGTGCTATGTCGTTGGAGTTGCCCGCTCTGGTAAGGTCTGGTATTTTTTTGTTTTTTCACCCCCTTTTTTTGCTGTGTTTTCCGCCCCTTCTCCAAGGTAGGGAATTCTTGACTACATAGCACACCGCTCTCTTATTCGAGTTAATACGGTACCGGTAGGGCTAAACTATACTGACATCCGCCTTTTAGCTATCTCCGAAGGGAGATATAGTAAATTACATTCGGGAGCCTTGCCAACTTTTTTTTTTGCTGCGCATCTAGGGGAAATAGGAGTAGGTCAAGGGCTACCGGTTGCACTTCCAGTGGCTAAATCCTGATTACCCTAGAGTCCCTCTTCGCAGATGTTTCGGTGGCTTGTCACCTTATCAAACATCTTACACTAACTCGACCCCTCACTCTCTCTTAGGCCACTTTTTCGGCGGCCCCGTATTCGGACCCCACTCTTTAACTTGGAGTCCTCCCCTGCCTCCCTACCCCAGACCGTCTCCCCTGTGCCCCGTGTGCCTGATCCACACACTCCCCGGCAGTTCTACCCTCCCTTACCCTCCCTTATCCTTTTAGCCAAACCCTACTCCTGTCTGCCGGCGCCCTCGGTGTACTCGAGTACTTCTTCCCACCAGTGGAATCATCCTAGGGTTTGGCACTGCTCTCCAATGCGCCATCGGCCGGGGAGCGCGGGCCCGCATTAATCAAAGAAGGTTTCGAATTCCACCGGGCGTCAGCGGCGGCCACTAGCTGTTTTAGCTGGGCCTGCCGGGCAATGTCCGCATGGAGCTCTGCTATTGTCGGCGCAGCCCGATTATGACGAAGCCACTGGGTCCATTGTGCTATAATGGGGATGAGTTATTAGCAACGAGGAGGTGGATGGGGAAAGAAAGGTACACAGTACGGGGCAATTTGTAGTCCACCAGATCCCGCTTAGGTTCTTTATACGCGACTATACGACGAACCCGCCCGTGCGCGCTAACAGGGATTTCCCAAAATGAGTTGCCCTCAAGGTCCATTCCTTTTCTCACCGTCAGACAATCGGCCATTGTAGGGGTAATCGCGTTCGATTTATCATTCGGAGGACAACATACCGACAAAGACCCTACGCCGCCATGGTAACTTTAGCGACTTCCATGTGTAATAAATGCGGGTGAGGATGTTTCCGTCGACTTTTGAAGTCATTATTGGGGTTGGCCGTTGGTGCAGACATGGGTGGATGAAAAAGAATGGATGGTTATTGTTTTTAACATTTGGGGAGCAGAATTGACGTCGTTACTTGGCTATATTTCGCCAAGAGTTTGCAACTCGCAGTGCACGGGACTACGGTATCCGACTGCCGCTTGGGGAAGCTCTCATGGACTAGCGAGGAGGGATGTGATTGGTGGTTTGTTTGCCTGGTTTGCTCATGTTTAAACAAAGTGAGCCTGATAATACTATCGTAAAAACTTGCTGAACTCGCTATGCAGCCAAGCTCGCCATACACGGGTTGAGAGTGTAGACTTGCGGCCACGATCCGTCATGCGGGTCAATTAGAGTGCGACAATCTGGTGGCTTGCATAGCGAGTTTCTATGGTAATCTAGCAAAAGTCGGATTGGATCTAAATCGAAACTAAGGCAACCAAACCAACAGGAGCTCAAAGAAGGCGAATTCGCCACAGCTTAAACATAGACCACGGTGGTTAGACAGGTTCAAGAAAATCCTCAGTAGCGCCTGTACTTAGTATGAAATTTGAATTTATAGCGTCAATCCAACTTTTGCCAGATTATACGGTATTTAAGTTACAAACATTGTGTGTGGCGTGCCACTCGGAACGGCCACCTCAGGTAAATGGGCACTGATATGCGCCTGCAGTTGAAATACTCAAACTCGGAAAAGGTCTTTGTCGAGTATACCTCTTATTAGTCATACGCCTTGGCCAAATGGAAATGATTGGATATAGACAAGATATGGGGACAATGAACGAGAGGGGACTACGAACGCTAAGCATAAATTTCTTAGAAAAGGTAACTTTCTCTTGATGTTTTCATTACCCAACACAATGCCTTAGAAGGAAACTTGCCTTATACAGTAGGTTGGTGCTTGGCGTTTGTGTTCCCACGCGTTCGTTGTTCCCTCATCTTGTCTAATTGTGCCTCAACATGTGGTATCACCCCTCTTCAGCTCCGGCTGCAGAGTGTTTACAAACTCCTGGTGTTCTGCAAATCGCTACACTATTTCTACATTCAACCAACATTCAGGGTAGAGTAACATGGCTCAAATTTCACTCAACTTCGGCGACGGCAGCGCCAGATGCGGTAACATAGACAATAGTTTCAACAACTTCTATATCTCCGACGAGGATGCGCCAATTATGCGTTGGCTGTCTCCACTGGAATCGAGTAATAGACATCAGGGCGTCCGCACAGAGCGGTTCGATGGGGTGGGGAATTGGCTTGTAGAAACCACCGAGTTCCGGGAGTGGAGATGTAGTGAGGGTGGGGTCGATTCGGCAGTCTTGTTTTGCTCCGGGAATCCGGGGGTGGGCAAAACATATCACAGGTAAGTGGCCGGGTTCTTTGAAGGAACTGAATGCCGCTCACGGCCCGGAATATTAGTTCCCTAGTGATTGATGAAGCTAATGGAAAGCACAAAAGATGAAGGGAACGAAAGAGCGATCACTACGGACAGTGAGTGGAGCAATCAAGGAAGGGCGGAACGTTAAGATAGATGGCTGCCCTCTCTCTAGCTGCGGACAAGCCTGGAGATATATCTCCCCGGCTAGTTAACAACAATAAAGCACTCCCGAAACCCAACGCAATCTAAAGAAACACACGCAGCTAACTAAACCTAATCCCTCATGATCACAAACAATCTAGACTCATCCTGATATCCCATGATCCTAAGGCCTATGCCCTGCCGTGTACTGACTCCCGTATGTCTAGTGACAAAGGGTATGAAAGAAATCATAAAACCAAATACCCGATACCTCATACCCTATGTCTAAACACATCAACAAACCCATAAAGGAAATATCCTATGCCTAGCGGCATAGGATGTAAAAACAACAACCTGTGGAAAAATACCTAACCGCCGGAAGAACAAGAAACCACCTGCCCTAAACCAACCCGTCTCCTAGCTGCATATCCGTATAATGCATATCCGCACAACCCTCTAACCGCATGCCCTATAGGCAATCCAACAGTGATCGACAGCTTGTGCGATCGGCCACAGGAGGAGAATATCGCAGTTGTAGGCTTGTATTGCGACTTCCTTTCTCAACAAGAGCAGATAACCACCAACCTTATAGGAGCTCTTCTGAAGCAGCTGGTAGGCAGGGGGGGCATCCCTGATCATCTACGAGCGGCGTTTCTAAAAGGGAAAATGGAATTTGGTGGTAGAGGGCCTCAGCTTGCGGACCTGATGGGAATGGTGACAACTGTCATTGCTTCGATACCACAGGTTTTCATCTGCTTCGACGCCTTGGATGAATGCCTACCGAAGCGCGTTCCAGAGGTTCTCGAATCGCTGAGAGATATTCTTCGGGAGTCCCCCGGGACGAGAATATTCCTCACTGGGAGGCCCCATGTCAGGGAGGATGTCCAAAGATATTTCTCCAAGGCGGTTGTCATACCCATCATCCCTAACCGGAATGATATTCGGAATTATGTGGAGATGAGGTTAGATAAGGATTCCGAGCCGGAGGCGATGAGTAATGACTTATGGGTGGATGTGGTGAGAGTGATTTTGGAAAAGATATCTAATGTGTGAGTAAGAACTCCGGGCACCCCTACCCCGTAAATGATGCATACTTACCCAAGGTTCCCTATAGATTCCTCCTGGTTTCACTCAACATCGATGCTATTCTAGCAGAGGTGACAATTCGTCAGAGAAGAAAGAAACTTGAGGAGATGACACAAGGCAATGGACTGAGCGAAGCCTACACGGCAACCCTAACGCGAATCAAAGCCCAGAAGGGATATAAATCGGTACTTGGATTGAAGGCCCTGATGGGGGTGCTGCATTCGGAAAGGCCGTTACAGACAGAGGAGCTCTGCCATGCTTTGGGAGTGGAGATAGGATCTGCGGATCTGGATCCAGAAAACGTTCCTGCGTTACGGATAGTCCTAGCATCTTGTCTGGGCCTTATCACGGTCGAAGTGCCTTCGTCCACTTTCCGACTGGTGCACTTTACTCTCAAAGAGTATCTATCAGGTCATCCGACCCTATTCCATAGTCTCATTCAGCAATTGCGGAGATTTGCCTAACATACCTCAATTTCGGATTTGTCCAGCATCTTTCGCCAACTCTTCGCCGAGCCCCCTCAACAACACTGCTTGTAGAATATGCTTCTTTTTATTAGGCGAGGCATACGAGAAGAGGAGTGACAGAGAATATCAAAATACTCGCACTGAGGCTTCTCGATAGATTTGATCAGCATGTATCTATTCAACTCCTGTACCATTATGATGGGGAGGTGTTCTCCTCTCCATGGGGTGATAATCCGGAGAAACTCACGGGATTTACGGGACTCCACGGGGTAGCATTCTTCGGAATCGAGGAGGTAGTTGCAGCAGTATTAGATATGAGAGAACAAGACGTTAATGCAGGCGATTGTACTGGGAATACGGCTCTCACACGGGCAGCTAAGAGAGGGTATGAGGGGGTAGTAAAGAGGCTTTTGGGAAGAAAAGGCGTCAATCCTGAACACCTAGACACCAAATGTGGCCGGACGCCACTCTCGTGGGCGGCTGGGAGCGGGCATGAGGGGATAGTAAAGATACTTTTGGAACGAAAGGACGTTAATCCTGACTAGCTAGACACTCACTCTGGGCGGACACCACTCTCGTTGGCGGCTGAGAACGGGCATGAAGGGATACTAAAGCTGCTTTTGGAACGAAAGGACGTCAATCCTGACTAGCTAGACACTCACTCTGGGCGGACACCACTCTCGTTGGCGGCTGAGAACGGGCATGAGGGGATAGTAAAGATGCTTTTGGAACGAAAGGACGTTAATCCTGACCACCCAGACACCAAATCTGGCCGGTCACCACTCTCGTTGGCGACTAAGAACTGGCGTGAGGGGATAGTAAAGATACTTTGGGAACGAAAGGACGTTAATCCTGATTACCCAGACACTTATAAGGGCTAGACGCCACGCTCATTGGCGGCTGAGAACGGGTATGAAGGGATAGTAAAGATACTTTTAGAATGGAAAAATGCCTACCCCGCTATGCCAGATAACGTGAACCAAACCCCACAGTCGGTAGTCCCTTCCGAAGGCATGACGAAGTTGCGAGGATCCCACTAGAGCTGGACGAAGCCAATTGCGCTGCAGTAGATCTTAACAGCCCGACGCCCCCACCCACCGCTATGCATCCCGCCGAGTCTTCAGTAGAGATCCAATTCACATCTCATAATCCAAATACCGACATCACAGACTCTAGCCGCCAACCCGGGCTCATATCGGTAGTGCACGGTGAGCAGCCGAGGTTATTGGATTACCATGACTCCACCCCCATGTCGACGGATAGCGACCTCTCTACCCAATCGCCCTGGTGGCACCGCCCCCAACCCACCCCCTTATTCGCCTTTGACCGGCGTTTCATCATATCCTCTCTTATTCTTATTCTCTCTCTCCTCCTCTACTTCCTTCCATCCTCGTTACTAGAATTATTGTTATCCCATCAATACTTGCCAAGTGTCGGGGGTTAGTGTAGGCAGCATTTTGATATAAATAGCCTTTTTTGATCATTGTGGTTTTTTCTAGTTCCCCGCTGGCTATTTACTGTTTATCAACTTTTGTGTTTTTTTTTACCCTTCTTCCACCCCCCCCCGTTATTGGAGTTCCGGTTAGACTTGGCTATATCGCGCTACTCTCATACTTCATGTTATTTGTGAAGTTAGCATTTGGCTCGTGTTTTGTGGGTAGTCCTAGCGGTGTATAGTAATGTGAAAAGAGGCAAAGTCCGTATACTGCTTAAGTGGCAATCCAGTTTTCGGTATTATAGAGGGATTGTTTACTAGTGGTGGAGTCCTTACCTGACAGCCTATACACATATCTGACTTAAGAAACCTGTTCTCTAAAAGTATATTCCTGAGTCTTCCTTACTTTCTTGCTTGCCCTTCTTCTGCCTCCTGCGCAGCACTCTTTTTCCATACCTAATAGCCATTTTCCCACTGTGTGTGGCTATGGGTAATGGGTTTTTACAAGCTCTATACTCTTTTTCTTTCCTCCCTTAATCTCTACAATTTGCCAAAAACACAACACCTGAAGTGCGTGGGTGCCGGAAATATTACTTCAATGTGATAGATATGCCACGAGGGATAGTAGTACCCGTATTTTTGGGACTGTATATTGTTACCTCTTGCAAGAATTGTACCGCTACATCGATAATAGATAGCGGCGCAATAGATATAGGACCTTAATTCTTTTCTACTACCGATTCACACCTCCGTATAGTTCTCATACCCCACGAGTCCTTACTTTCTCTTCAGTCCCTCCCCTCACACTTCATCTCCCGCAACGGGCAGAGGAGATATGTTGATGTATGTGTTCCCCAGACCAGAAAAGAAGCTTGATTTTCTAAGGAAGCGGAGAGCGTGCTATTTATGCTTCGCAACAAGAACACATATCCACTTCAAGAAAACAAAAGAAGACAAAAGAAAAATCTAATGCGCATAGAGTTACATCTATGATTGACTGATTGAGCTTAAACTCTGACGGCATTGAAGTGAAACTAGTATGAACTAGGAAGCAGTGTCGTACTCAAGAAGATAGAGAGTACATATCCGAAAGTATAAGTTCAACAATGTGCAGCTTAGAAATTGAGGAAACAAAAGGAAGACTAAGGAAGCGAACAAGAGTAAAAGAAGCACTACTCCTGTACGGCGGATAAAACTAAGTCCAACACCCCCCTTCGACGGAAAGAGAGTAGGAATCAGCAATATCACAGAAGTCTCCACTAGAGGTGAAAAATAATAATAACATGAAACATGATATCTATGGTGAAAGACCAATAGAGGAAAGCAAGAAGCTATGTCATCAGCAAAAACGGATCTCGCGTCTGATCCACCGGCGTTGCGTCATGACGCAAGCGCCGGATTTTCTGCGTTCTATGCGTCCTGTGCGTCCTGACTTGCGTCGCAACGTTGCTTACGTCCTGACGCAACGTCGCGTTCTCCCGACGTCCAGACTACCCCAGATTCTCCCTCTCGTCGCCTCTTCCTCCTGATCGTCCTCGCTCCGCGTCGCTTCTTCTCTGCGTCCTGACGTATCCCGCCCCTCATCCCCGCTCGAGTACTCTCAACCTGAATTAATTCGCTGCTTCCTCAGACGTCGGTCTGCTGGCGTCTGGGGCAGCAGC
>Ga0307517_10000431_pt1 | contig 72122 bp, 75 predicted proteins | sample 23_EM_MG_FD_194515 | JGI IMG/M metagenome (GOLD analysis project Ga0307517, IMG submission 194515) | Populus trichocarpa ectomycorrhiza microbial communities from riparian zone in the Pacific Northwest, United States - 23_EM | ecosystem: Host-associated > Plants > Roots > Unclassified | place... | reverse complement strand
GCTACCTACCCGTCCCCTATTTACATACCAACGACTGACGCATCGACCATAGGCGTCAAGCTCCTGTTATTCTTGTACTGCTACGTCGCCAGGAAGAGTTCGAGTCAAGTGCAAATGCTTTGGGAGGACCACAGGAACGACTTGTTCGTCAATGGGTTTGGTGAGATGGATCGGATGTTAAAACCATTGGTACGGTCCACCAACCTTCCGTAGGTCTTCTCATGTCTGCGGGTGGTAGCAAGTGGGTCTGGTGTACGTGTCCTTCTCAACGTGATGCGCCCGCTCTCTAACGCGACCTCGTAAAGTTTTGGATCCCATGGGCGCCATCATTGTACGTGCGATTGGTGTGTTATTGTGCCCTGGTTTTTTTCTGACAGTCTGTCTTCCCCACCCTGTAGATTGGCACCGGCATCAGCTGCGCTTGGATCTATAGGATCTACAGAGAATTTGAATTGTTGGCCGGAAGATCCGCTCCCCACGATTTCATTCAGCTTCTCATTTACAAGGCGATGATGTTCAGCAACGAGATTGAAAAGATCGATACCGTCCGCGCGTACCACGTAAGCCACCGTACTTTTTGGAATTTGGTAGATATTTCTCACAAGATTTCCACACATTAGAGCGGCCCAGACTACTTCGTTGAGATCGACATCGTCATGGCTGCAAGCACACCGTTGTGGAAAGCACACGATATTAGCCAGCAACTTCAGGATACGATCGAGATACTTCCCAGTGTCGAGCGAGCGTTCGTCCATGTTGATCACGAAACGACCCATACACCCGTAAGTACCTTCACCGGCATACCCACTTTGCGGTGACCGCCTTTTTCCTGTTCTCACGATTCATGCACAGGAACATCGAAAAGCCATGTAGTAGCAGGACCGTTTAAAATGTGCAGATAATCTTCGTCGGTGGATCTAACAAACACAACGTCACAAACCGTACCAGCCGCTATCATTAATAATTATGGACGAATACAAAGTATTATACATGTCTCGATTCACCGGACCCGGATGTAACTCCCGAGGCCGGGCCCGGGATTGACTGGAGCAGTTTGCGCATCCGACTATCGTATTCTGCGAGGAGATCCATCCCCGCCGGTGCAGTGCGAGGTTCGCCTCGGCGTGCGCGCGAACGGCGCCAAGGAATGTCTCCATCGCGCGTGGAGGAAAGGGTATAATTCAGGATACTGGGGTTATCCTTCGCCCATGCTTTGATACTGAGTGTGCGGCATCAGCTTCGGTTCCGTGTGCAGGCAAATACGAAAGAGTTCGACTCACTAGCCACGTATTTTCTCATGCTTGAGTGAGAAATGGGAGCGTATAACATCCTACACGCGAGGTTCAGTAATTCAATCGCGAAAATTGAAAGGTCTGCACATACTCCCCACAGTCCGTTTACGTGTGCATCGTCCAGCCATTCTACCATTGCCCAACGAACAGTCTGCACACAAATGTTCCGATTGTAGTTTATACTCTCGCGGCGTTTTGGATCGGCACGACCGCTCCCTGGCCTAGAATGGAGGGATCAGCCGTTGGCCCTGAAAGCACAACCGGAAACTTACTCGTTAAAGTACGGTGCCTCAACGAGGATCATGCTCTGGATGCTCACGAGCACTTGCAGCAGCGTCGATTTACGAGGTTGCCAATTCTCCTCGGCGGATCCTGACCAGGTTCCCAGAAGTGACAAGCAAACTTTTCCGCAGTTATAGAGGTTTGGGTTGAACCTGACTTTCCCACCCCCAGTCGTACAGAGGTTCATCAGTGGGGGTGAGTTGGGATACTGCATCGGCAAGAAGCAATCGAATTCGAAGAGCCCGCCCGCGTACGGTGTGTTCTCGGGGCCTGCGATCATAATCTTACTGTTTATGCACGAAACTCCAGTGAGTATAGTGGTCTCATGGAAGGGAGGGACGCACATCACATCATTTCTAACCTCGTCGACTCGAACCCAAATTCCGGGGGGCAGGCCAGTGCCCATGACCGCCAATTCTTTGAGAATATGTAACCTGTCTTTCGGGATACGGGTGTCATTGGAACTAGCCTCGACCATACCCCGATAGTGGAAGGTCGGGTACAGGAGTCCCCCAGTTGGCCGGTCTTCAGAAAGCGTGACATGCTTGAAGGCGAGTTCCTCACATTCGCGTTCATAGGCCTTGTCGAGCTCCTCGCCGTTCGAAGGAGCCTTTCCAGCTTGTTCGTCTGCCGTATTCTCGTCCGAGTCCGATATGGTCCCGATGACTGCCAGGCAGCGGTCAAGGTCATCCTTGGCAGCGATGATGTCCCCACAGAGCGAAAGTTCCTGGATTCCGGTTTCTCCTATATCGCCGGCAATACTTGACATCCCCGTGAGGTACGCCTCGCATTGCTTCGTGAGTTTCTCGAAGTGGTTATAGAGTGGAGCCGTCCTAGCGAAACCACCGTCCTCATCTCTCTCCCAGACAACCTCACCGTCACCACGAATGAAGGAGTCGATCCCGCAACTCTTGGTCTTGGTCCACCCCCGGGAGACCAATAATCTGATGGTAAGCTCGCAGTCGGCCAATCGTCGTAATAGTCGTAACATTGTCTGATATGTCTCGCTCCTAGCAATCCAGTCAGCGACGGAATCATTTCTAAGGAGTGCTCCGAGAGTCTCGGGAAGGTAAGACAGTTGCAACAAGGCCTCGATCGAGGGGTGTGGAACGAAGTCGAATGCTGCTGGCGAGTCGGTGTAGGGGTTAGGAAGGTATACTGTCAAGGCATGAAAGACCCAGTTCGAAGCGTCGTCACAGTTGCGAGTTCCGTTGGAGGTCATGTCTTTTGACTTCACCGTCTTAGTGGAACGCTGACCGGCTTTCTTGCCCCGTTTCGGTTTTGTCACTGCCTTCGCCTTATGAGAGGGCTCGGAATCAACCAACGTGCCCCAACCTCCTCCCCATGGGTTGAGACTAGAAGGCTCCGGGGAGAAGCCATCATGTCCCCACCCCCATCCTGGGTCGCCCCAGCCGTCGAAACTAAAGCCGTACTGGTCATCCATACCCATATCGTCATCATACCCATCAAACCCGCCGAACTGCATCCTGTCAGTCGCAAAGCCGGTCCCACCAGGGCCAAATGTGGAGGATTTTTTCTTCGAGGCTTTCGTCACGGTACTGTTAACTCGTCTCTGAGAGTTGGATAACTCGCTTAGGTGGTGGAAATCCAGAATCGCAAGGATCTCAAAAATGGCGATGACTTGAACACGAGCACAACACTTGACTGTATCACATTCATCGACCCTACCGCATGGCGAGGCGCACCGAACGGACGACATGCATCCACGGCAATGATTGATTTCACAATCCGCGCAGGGCACGTGGAGCAACTCTGCGATGTTCTGGAGATCTGTTGACACCACCTGTGACTCCAGGTCAGCTTGATGAGTAGAACGAGTGGCAAACCACATACAGGGCTTCGAACGGGTTGAATTGGTCTTTCGCACCGAGAACACTTTCTTTCACCAAAGAAGAGGTCTCTGAAATGTTCGAGGATCTGATCAGGAGGGTGGATCTCGCTCGACACCTCGAGCCCATCGGATGTTTCTTTGACGAGATCGAGCTGGTGCTCTGGGATTTCCAAGGGCGTTTGATGGCGCGAAACGGTGGGTGGGATCGGTGCCTCGTCGTCTGGGATAGATATGACCTCGATATCACGTAGCCGGTGGGGCGGGTCGTCTGTTTTGGGGGCAGCCCGACCCTTGCCTTTCTGTTTGGCGGTTAAACGAGGAGGAGAGATCTGGCGGACATCGTCGTCGCTGTCGTCAGAGATGACGATTGGAGAGTTGTTCCTTGGTTGTTTCGGGACGGGGCCTTGGATTGTAACGGATGGTTTACGCTTTCGAGAGTTTGGCATTGTGGTGGCGGTGGAAAGAGTGGATGCGGGGGATCACCATCGCCTTCCGAATTGGGACGTGTTATAGGTCGAAGCAACAGAGACAAACTTGACACCCAAACTTGCCCTCATCCTCATCCTCCGTTTCTCGCCCCGTCATCTCCCACCCCGTCCACGCTTCCGCTGTGAGTCCCATCCTGCCCAATCCCAACCGTGTCTACCACCCATCCTACCGAACTACCAGACAGTCTCCGGCCAGAGAACAATAGAACATCTCCAACATCGGCGCTCTGCATCAATGGTGCCATTCCCACCTATCATTTCCCCCGGTGATCACTCCAGACCTGACACAGTGCCGAACGCAGGAGGCTCACCATCAAGACCCGGAGGAGTTGTATGTGAAGCAGGACAGGATTGGTGCGAGGCCTCCACACCAGTGTGCCCGCGCATTCAGCCGCTAATCCGTATGTGGCAGGCAAGGGCTCGTTTGGAGAGGTCTACAAAGGGTATCACATCAACCCGCCTATCGCATCCCCGACGCGTGCTCATAACAACCGACGTTCAGCTTCGATAAACGGACGGGGAAAACGGTAGCCATCAAGATTATTGACCTCGAAAGCGCAGAAGATGAGATAGAGGATATCCAGCAAGAGATTCAGATTCTTTCCCAACTTGATTCCCCGCATGTGACCAAGTAAACCACCTCCACTAATCAACGTACCACCCCAATGACACTCCCACCGCAGATACCATGGCTCGTTTTTGAAGGGTTCCCATCTGTGGATCGTTATGGAGTGCGTGTGCCCACCCCCACGTTCCGTACACCAGCTGACCTCTCGCCTCGATCAAGGTATTGTTCAGGGGGTTCATGCTCGGATCTGGTACGCCTCTCCCCCCTATTTCCACCCGTTTCAGAAGTTGAATCGAAAAAGATGAAACCCGGAGTCTTCCGTGAAGAGTATATCGCGATTATCGTTCGGGAACTTCTCAAGGGTCTAGAGTACCTTCACCAAGAGGGCAAGCTGCATAGAGATATCAAAGGTGAATCCTGCATCGCCCGTGTCACACCCCTGACTTATCCATTCTGCCAAGCCGCTAACATCCTGCTTTCCGCAAACGGCGATGTCAAATTGGCTGATTTTGGTGTTTCTGGACAATTGTCCGGGACACTGTCTGGAAAAAAGAACACCTTTGTTGGAACACCGTACTGGATGTCACCGGAGGTTATAAAACAGAGTGGCTATGATCACAAGGCCGATATCTGGAGCTTGGGGATCACAGCAATCGAACTCGCCAAAGGGGAGCCTCCATACGCTGAATTACACCCGATGAAGGTTCTGTCGTTGCTTAGCGCATCCAGCCGGCGACTAACCTATTTCCGTTCCCTCAGGTTCTGTTCTTGATTCCCAAGAACCCGCCCCCGCAGTTGGATGGGGCATTTTCCAAAAATTTCCGTGAATTTGTGGCTTTCTGCCTTCAACGTGATCCTAAGGATGTCAGTCCAGATTGTTCCAACCACCGGCAAATTTGACTAACACTATTCCAGCGTCCAACCGCTCGAGACCTCCTGAAACACAAATTCGTGCGGGTGGCAAAGAAGACGAGCTACCTAACCGAACTCATTGAACGACACGATAGGTGGAAGGCGGAGGATGGAGATAAGTCCGACGACCGTGAACAAGCTCGCGATTACGATGAGTTCGTAGCTCTATCTCTCGCTTGATTTACGATACTGATGCAAATGCGCACAGCCAAAACAACAGCGATCCAGAAGACCTCTGGGATTTTGGCACCGTCCGTCACATCAAAGCAACAATCGGCCGCACTCAGCACAACCTGGCCACCGACGATTATGGTGGCAGAAACGGCAATATGTCGAGTTACTCTATGACCCCAACGCCCTCGAACATCACAGGGACCACACCATACGACCACAAGCAGTCAATAGATCACTCCTCCGTTGCTAATAAGGGCGATCACCTTCCTCCCATTCCACCACCGCCAACGAAGAAATATGATGTTGAGGCGACGGTCAAGCATGCCTTGCCGAAAGGTTCCGGCACTGCGAGAGCCACGGTTCAGAGGGAACTTTCCGACGATTACGACGATTACGACGAGGACTTTACCCATCCCGAAGGACAAAACGGGAACGGTGACGCGGAGTTACCGGATACCACGCTCTTGGACTCCGTCGTCCTTCCAGCGCTGGCCTCGGTATGATTCTCCTGCTAGCCCCAGTTTGGCATGGTGACCTCTGACCTGGTATATCTCCCAGCTGTTCCCGCGAGTATCCACCCAAGAAGCCCGAGTAGCCCTGAGCACTTTGCAACGTGCCTTCACTGAAGCAGAGAGGATCATCCCCGGCGTCACCATGGAGCTCATTCACGAGATAGTTGACTCTGTAGAGCACACTGACGCTGATGATGACCGCAGATGATCTCCGGACAGCTCATTTCTGTGGGTTTTTTTCAAGTTGTGGCCAGATCTTTCCTGCAGATAATTCTCTCTCTCCCCTTCACCCCTACCAACCGCTACGTGACTATACGATTTGGTTCCTTCTTTTCTTACCTAACCAAGTATCCCATCCGCCATTCTGTACTTGTAATATCATTCTTCCATCGTATACCTACTGCGAGCACCATAATACACATCACAACATTCTAGTCGAGAAGATAGGTGCTAGCTGAAGCGCAGGGTCCTCTAACTAGCCGCTGCTTCTGGTTTTGATGTCCGTTTCTTCTTCCCTGTCGTCCCCTTCTTCTTCGACCGCGTAACCTTTATTGGGTCAAGGCTTCTTGACCGAGGAATTTCGTCATCCCCTGCGTCATAGATAGGGAAGGATGACACGGAAACCGGTGTGGACGACATCAATTGACGAAACTCGTTTGGGTTTGGTAAAGCGGACTGGGGGGTTGTAGATGTTGACGGCTTGATGAATGTAGGCATCTCGCCCTCCCTGTCAACCACGAACTCTCGGTTTTGATGTGTCGATGATTGAGAATTTTTCCGGAGGATAGTCTCAGGTTGTACTGGTGCTGAAGTTAAGTGAAATGGTCAACACGGTGACATATGTACGGGTGGAACGGGATGTACCCGGCGCAATAGGCATAAGATCATCGAGGCGAACGATAGGGATCGAATCGACGTCCGAGGAGGCGAATGCTGTCGGCTTCTCGATCCCCCCCTTGTCAAAGATGTAATATGGATCATCCTTGAGCCTCTCGATGCGTTCAAGTCGTTTCTGGAGATATGCCATGAGCGCGAGATCAGTGAGGATACAATAACAGTAGCTTACCCTCTCTCGCTCTGCCTTCTCTTCTTCCGTCTCTGGCGCCGGCGTAAGGGCATCCTCCTGAAGGAGTTTGCTTGTATGTCTTCCCTTGACTTTGCCGTTCGCTTCCTTCTGTTTTCCCTTCTTCTTCCTCGGTCTCCGTCCACGCTCCTCCTCTTCTGTGGCAGATGTTGGTACGACATTTTTAGGAGGGGGGACGATCCATTTATCCAAGTCTAGCCCTTCAGGTATTGGTACGTTTGCCTGAGCTGTCGACGCCACCGGATTTAGCGGATACGCCGAAACAAGAGGACGAATGAGATAAAGGCTCTTCGGAAACTCCGGCTCCGTAGTCCCAGCCTCGAAACCGTCAGAACCACCGGCGAAAGCATAGCTCTCAGCTGACCGTGGTCTGAACTGTGACACGTCGGCGTTGATGAAAGCGAAAAGTCCTAGGGAATTCGCCGCCTTCGGCCATTTTAAGTGAAACGTGATACCATCATTACAGGAGCACCCACTCGTTCTTGGACTTCTATGTTTGGATCTGTTGCGAATTCCTGTAGCCTTTCGACAACGTAGTCGACCTGTTGCTTGACCTTTGGAAGGTCGTCGTTGTCCCAGCACTTCACAGTTTCCACAGCCCAGAAGGAAAAGACTTTTGTTGCGGCGTGAATGTACACCGCAACAGTCTCGGGGTGTAGTTTGGACATAGCTGATTGAAGCAACACGGGTAACAGCTTTTGCGGCTCCGCCAGCTCCCTTCGAAACAGTCAGTGTTCCGGTCACTGCGATGAACGAACGTCTAACCCGCAGTATTCACCACAAACCCAGGCAGCAGCCCACAAAACTTCCGCGCAGCTCCCTTCGTCCGACGCGTTCAGGAGGAACGTATCGTCGTTCAACAGTTTGACCATTAGTTTCACGGCATACCTCCGTGCGGCCTTTACACGGCCAACAATGTCTACAAGCTGATCCCTGATCTGAAGCCCAACATCGACAGAGGCAACGTACGCAAGGTCGACCAGTACCGAAAGATACCACTCAAAGTCGGTCACGTTGGCGTACGTATCCCGTGAACACATCGAGAGTATCCTTTGAGCAAGTGTCAGCCGGTATGCACGGGTTCCGGTGAGCACGCTCGAAGCTTGTACACCGTGAGGCGACTGCGCGTGTTGCGACAATGAATACACTGCTGTAGGAACTGCTGCCACAGAGTCTGGTCTGGCCAGGTGCGACAGGAGTTGCTGAGTGATGGATTGCAGGTTATCCTCGTCGACCTGGGGATGCAAAGTTAGCCCCTAGACCATGGGGGGAAGGCGGTGATGTGAGATACCATGGCTGAGACAAGATCCAAAGCTCTCATCCGGATACTCATATCTTGGTCATCAATGCTTGACAAGATGACTCTCTGGTACTCCCCAACGAGGTGCGGATGGCTAGGGACGATCTTAACCAGCGCAAGGAGCGCAATGTATTTCACTGGTAGCGATTATCAGGCGAATCGCGTAGTTGTTCCACGGTAAACTTACGGTTCTGGTCAGGATCCTGCAGGAAGGTGGCCAGTTTGGTGACGCAAGTCCTTGCAAGAGCGTCGCCGGAGTGGGGCTGCAACATCCCTCCCACTATGCATGTATGAACGCATTCATAAAGTAAAGATATCGCAGGTGTTGTGCTGATGAGGTCCTTAATCGGTTTCTGGAGCTTTTGGACTAGGCGCGGCTCGTGCGGGGTCAAGGCACCGAACTATGAGTCGCTCAGAAACGGTGAACCACAGGCGAAACCCTACGAACGTACGAGTTTGATAACTTTGATCAGCAGCCAGTTGTTAGAAGAGGTGGTGAGCAGGTGGAATAGCTGAGGGGCTAGTATGAGGTAGTCGGTAGGGTTCTGGCGAACAAGTTCGCAGATGACATTCACGGTCGCGGATACAACACCTAATCAACGGTCAGTTGGTCGGTAAAAGCCGGAGGATATTGCGTGCCTTGGTCAGGGTCGCTCAGCTTCTCCGTTAGACGAGGTAAAGCGACGGAGACCACATCGGGATAACCTGAAACTATCTTGTACAAAGCAACCACGGCACGTTTCCGGATGACCGGTCGCGAATGATTAAGCATCGCAATAATTTCAGGATGCAGATCTCGGGCCAGATCTGAGGTTATAAATTGGGTGAGGCCATTCAGAGTCACCGAGATGTCGAGGGGTGTGCCGCTTAAGTCCTGCAGATTTAAGCTATAGAAAGAGTTGAATTCAAGTGGAATGGCGAACCTTTTTCAACAAGTTGGTAGTCAACATAAGTACATCGGTATCCTTCGAGAATGATTGGGATGCCGCTAGATAGCCAACAGACTTGAGATGGAACTTGGGTGATGACATGACTTCAACAACGTGGAACGAGGCCCAGCTCATATCGTGACCGAGCATATCAAGCTAGAACAAGCTTAATAGGATATCGGATCTCTCCTCCAAAGCGTAACGCTCACGTAGGTGAGTTTCATGAGGGCTCCCGCTTTTAGCTCCATGTCCTTGCTCTTGATCTCTTCCCGGATTTCATCCACGGCCTTGTTGATGAACGTGGCCTCGTCGTTCTTGTTGGCCCGCAGGCCGCGAATGAGATCTCGTAGGGTCCGTTCCCACATAAAGATAGAGAACTGGGGCCGACGATTCCGCCAGGCGTCCTATAAAACGTGGAATTGCGGAGGTAAGAGTGGAATGACGTGCACGTGCCTGCCGATCGGTCACTCAAACTCATCAGCCACTTTCACCCCCGAAGTGTAGCCGTGAGTGTTCGTGGGTAATCTCTTCGCCGTTTGGCTATGACGTACCCGACGTGTTGGAACAGATAAGCTTCAGTCTCAGAATCTGGGCCACGGGATTCGAAGAGGATGAGCACCCTCACTCGAGATGAGTACGAATGAGTTTCGTTCACCTCACACCCAGCCCCCGACATCCCCACAGCATCGAAATCGCGACCCGTGCTGCAGACCAGTTCACTCGTCTGTATTACTCCACGTACGACTCGCCAACAAGGACCATAGACCTACCAAAATTTTATCGCCCTTCGTCTGCGATCACTTGGAACGGCAACCCATTCGCAGGCGCAGACGGCATTCGAGACTTGTTGAACGACACCCCCATAACGAAGCATGAAGTACAGTGTTTCGACTGTCACCCTATTCCAGGTCGGTTCTACTCTGACCCGCTGTTTACCTGTCGTGTGCCAACCCAACCATGACAGGGAGCCAACCTCCGAACCTCCTCGTCACTGTTTCTGGTACGGTGACCCATGGCACTCCGGCCAACCCGACAGTCCCTCCAAATAACAACACAAAATCGAAGAACATCGACGGCCAACCGAGGGTCTTCTCCCAAACTTTCGTTCTTGTTCCCGACTCCTCAGCTGTTCCAGCGAAAACAGGCGAAGTGGCCAAATATTACATCAGTGCTGACGCTCTCCGTTTTGTTGGCTAAAAGATGCAATTATAACGATACCATGAGATTCACTACCTAATAATAATGTACAGCAATACAGTAGATAATCAACCAAACGTTTGGCTGGACCTTGCACTGCGCTTGATCTTGGAGAGACGCCATTCGTCCGGTTTCTCGTACTAAAACGCCAAGTCAGCACGACCAGAATCGCAAGGAAACAGTGGGGGCTTGCCTTGTTGAACAGGGGCTCGATCTTTTCCTGTTTCTTGCGCTTGCTAATCTTGCTCGAGTCCGCAACCTTGAAGAACTGCGGGGCAACTTCAACCAGCCATTTAGGTTCCACTGCCGTCACATTATGACAGTACTCTCTCGTCGTCAGGATCAGCTCGTGGTACACTAGCCATTCGGGTGCCCTGTTGAACAGCGCGGAAGACGGATGGATGTAGACGGGTGTTCCCTCAACCAATGTCTTGTACCCCTCTTGCGGGTCTTTTTTAGCAGCATGTCGGAAGAATCCTGAACAGATCGCTCGTCGAACAAGGTTGTAATCCCGACCGGCCGAGAGGATATCGTGTTTATACCTAAGGAACACATAAACGAGCTGTCCACAGTGAACACTGCAAATACTTACCTGTCCATAATGCCTAACAGCTGCTTCCGCACATCCTCGGCTCTCCGCACACTCCTAGCCTGGATGAAGTTCTCGAAACACCACGGATTGGAGTAGTTACTGGCTTTCCACCCGTTGTATACGGTCAACAATGTCAAGTGGTCCCCCTCTGGTTGGTTGAATTTAGCCTTCTTGGCATCTGCTTGTCCCTGCTTCTCTTTCGGTCGATAGAAAACTGTAGGGATCGAGATCATAGCAACGATGGACAAAATTTCCTCTGAACATCCAAGCTCAACCGAAGCGATCAACATCTTCGCGAGCGTTGGTTCCAGTGGAAAATCCGCCATCTTACGTCCCAGCCTAGTCAACAGACCCTCATCGTCGAGAGCAGACAACGCATACAACGACTCAAGGGCAGTTAACATTGTCTGGGCCGGTGGAGGGTCCATGAAATCGAAGCTGAGGAGGTCGTTGACACCCATGGCCTTCAGTAATAGGATTGTATGCGCAAGGTTCGTTCGTTGGATATCAGGGATAGAGGTGGGAAGCATCTCGTTTCGGTAGGCAGCCTCAGTGTAGAGACGGTAGCACTTCCCTGGACCGGTCCTTCCGGCGCGGCCTGCTCGTTGACGTGCCTGGGCTTGGGAAATGGGCATCACGACAAGCGAGTCCATCCCAAGCCTGGGGTCGTAGGCATTTTGCTTCGAGAAACCGGGGTCGATGACATAATAGATACCGGGGATCGTTAAACTCGTCTCCGCCACGTTGGTTGCGACAACGACTTTTCGGGCTCCAGGAGGGGTGGGTTCGAATACACGAGATTGGACTTCGGATGGCAGGGCGGAATAAATGGGGAGGATCATGAGTTCCGGAACCTTCGGGCCGAGTGCCCTCATACGTTCGTAGAGGATTTCGCAAGCCGTGTCGATTTCTTCCTGACCTGTCAGGAAAAGAAGGACATCGCCTGGAGGCTCTGACAGGTGGATCTGCATGACGGTGATGAGAGAGGCGTCCAGATAATCGGTTTCCGGTTCCTTTGTGTAAAGGTATTCGACAGGGTACGCCCGACCCGGGATCGAGAAGATAGGACATCCGAAGAAGTACTTCGAGAACTTTTCGGCATCGAGCGTTGCCGAGGTCACAATCAATTTGAGATCTGGCCTGCGTTTTACGGCCTCTAGTGAATCGTTAGTAATGATAGGAAGTCAAGACGAGACACCCACTCTTAAGGAGTCCAAACAAAACGTCCGTGGCAATGGTACGTTCGTGAGCTTCATCAAGCATGACGACGGAGTACCCAGTGACATCCGGATCAATGACACATTCTCGTTGCAGCATACCGTCCGTCATGAACTTGATCTTGGTCTCGGGGCTTGTGCAATCCTCGAAACGGATCGTATACCCGACCTCTTGGCCCAACCGACAGCCCACTTCTTCTGCCACTCGCTTTGCGACAGACATGGCGGCAACACGACGAGGTTGCGTACAACCAATCTTCCCGCTCTCGGAGAAACCTGCTTCTGCGAGGTACTGGACGATCTGCGTGGTCTTCCCGGATCCCGTGTCTCCGACGACGATAAGGACTTGGTGCTACAAGGCTCATCGGTCAAGTTCTCAGCAAACCGAAATGAACGGGGTACACACCTCTCTAATAGCCTCCAACAAAGGATCCCTGAGCTTGTAAATCGGTAGGCTTTTCCGTTGTTCTTGAATACTGAGACTCGTGATCTCTCCGAACGTCGTGGCCTTGCTGAAGGTCGCTTCCTTCCACTTCGGTGCGTCGTTTTGACCCTGGCGAAGGTTACTCCTTAGGTCCTGCGCAAAAACCTTGTCCTGCTGCGACGACATTGGGTCCAACCAAGGGGTGCTAAAGTCGCGAGCTTCCGAGTCCGCAGCCTCGTTGGCTTCCTGTTGTCTCATCTCCTTCCTCTCCTTGGCAAGAGCGGCCCCAGCGAGCGCAGAACGATTCAGGGAACCGTCGGGTGCCTTCACGATCTTTACTGGACTCAGGTCCAGCGTCTTCTTCGTCTGTCCTGCCAAAAACGGCGGCTCCTCCTCTCGGACTTCAACATCCAGCTCCTCTTCCACTTCAGCGCGTGCGGCGGGGCTGTTGAAATCCTCGTCGAGTTCAGGATACTCCGAAGCAGGGACGATTCCGGAGGAAATCAGCTGCTTGATCTCCCACCGTTCCGGGGACGTCAGCCGTTTAACCGAGCGCTTTGGCTCGTCGGTCTTGCCACGAAGTGGGACAGCGTTCGAGCCGGACAGCGAAGCGCGAGCAGCCTCCTGTCGCTCGGCCTCCATCTCGGCCTCGGACTTAATTCGAAGGTGGGGAGTAAGATCTCGCCCGGTGATTTGGTCCACGTCCTTCATGGATAGTCCGATCCTAGTTCCGGCCACACTCATAACCTTGACCTTCACTGTCTGATTGCGACTGAGGAGGTCCGCGGCTGAGTTCGCCCGTGCACCGGCCTGAATGTTGGAGACGTGGACCATACCTTCAACACGTCCTGCAACGCCTTCGAGTGTTACGAACGCGCCAAAATCCCGGACCGAAGATACACGACCGGTGTAAATCTTGTAGAACACCGGCCGTTCGTCTATGGCGGCGGCGTGGCGTCCATCGCGTCTGTGGCCACGGTCGTAGGAGCGACCGCGGGGACTTGGGCTGCGGCGGCGGGGAGATAATGAACGGTCACGTCTCTGGCGTTTCGGCGAGGGTTGGTCGTCCGAAGGGCGCGATTTAGTCTTCTTCGACGCCGACTCGAACTGAGCCATCATGTCGTCAACCTCCTTCATCACAGCATCCTTCTCCGTAGCAGACGGCGCAGGTTTATCGGCAAGGGCAAGCCCGGGGAATAACCGCCTCTTCTTGTCCTGCTCATCCAACTCTCCCTCTACATGTCCGTTCTCCTTCTGACCATTCAAATCGTCTCCCATTGGTTGTCGTTTCTTGTGTTTGGGGTGCATGGTAAGGATAAGACGATCTACAGTCTCCACAAATGAGTCGGGGAAGTCGGCACCAACGCTGGAAAGATTTGCCTTGAAGTCGGTAAGCGTTTTGGATTCATGGTGTAGAGCAATGACGAATTCGGCCAAGGTCTTGTCGTTAATTCCGGTGTGGTTTACAACCTCTTGGGTAATTTTGGCGACGAGCGAGAGGAACTCGAGTTGTGTTAAGTCATCAGTCATCGTCGCGGACGAAGGGAAGGTGAAGGGTTCGTGGTTTCGCGACCGAAGAGCGTGTCCAAATGTGTCCTCGCTTAGTCATCATTCAATTTCTCACGAGTGCAACTCCTCGCATTGACCCAGCCAGGATGTGGTGAGCGAAGCAGTCGACCTAACTAGTTAACCCATCCCCAGTAATCAAGCCTATCATAGCCCTAATCACATGAGAGTTTTGAGGAACGAAAGAACTTTGGGTTAAGTGATCGAGCAACTCTCTGTCGAGCAGCTTTCTGGATACAGAGTGAGTAAATGGGCTGAATTCCGTCCAGTAGAAAGATGATTTACCTTAACTGAGTTGCGAGGACACCAATCCTAGGTGAAGCACGCAATTTGATTGTCTTGCCGACAGTCATACCTCCACCAATATGGTTGACGGAGATTGTGCCACCAAGGAGCAAAACGGCATAAACGGGGACCTTCCCTATGTTATTAACGAGCATGCTGACGGAGACGGAAAGTGTGCCCTCACCTGTGTGCAATCCCTCAAATATGTTTTCTTCGTCGCATGCTTCGTAAAGTAGCATACGAACGGAGACTTCCACGCTGTTTCACTAAAGAGGACGGATGTGGGGTGGATAAAGACCCGTTCCTGGTTTGAATCGTAAACCCTGAACTCCGCAGCTGAGTTCTCCCGCTGTACCGTCCCTGCGGCAACCTGGTCGAACTTTATCGCAGATTTTGGTAACCGCACTTCTGCCACCTGTGGCCAGAGACTACCGAGGATCACAGACTTGACCAGATTTGTATTGTGCTTGTTGATGTTCAAAACTGGGTTCGAAATCCCAGCGGACGAGTCGACGAATCCAGTCTCAGCGAGGTTGAAAAACAAATCTTGTCGCAGCGTCGCAACATCTCGCACTGTTGACGAGGAGATGAAGTTCTACTCGTATGCAGTCAGCAAAGGAGAAGCTTGGTGGAGTGAACGGATGGTCAGACCTCTTCACAGAACGCATTGAGGGTAGAGTTGGGCCCTCCTTCGGAACGTATTTTCGCACAAGCATCGAATGCCCTGACGTCTGTCAGCAGATCGCTCCCCGCAGTCGCGAATTTCGCTCGACGGCTAAAGAATACGTTTATCAGAACGCGGATAACCCATTCCAGAAACCCCTCCCACACAGTAGCTTCATCACGCTTACCCATCGGGTTCAAGAAAAGTGGCTTGGACGAGAGACAAGCCGCCACTGTGAGTGTGGGTTCCAGACAACGGAATATGGCTCCCAGGATCATCATCTGTCGGGGCTTCACCTCAGTACCTCATCGTAACCCATGCAGACCGGACCAACCTTAGCGAGTTTTGCATCCACCGGTAGCGTTGCCTTGGGAGATGTCAGCCAGTGTGGTACGAGGAACAGACCGAGCGCACCATCGCACGTCCCAACGCCGTAATCGTATCATCTCCGTTGATGGCACCAATTTCCTTCAGAAAGTTCCATGAGCTGGAAAGAGCAGCAACCTTGGGGGGATCGATCGCTCTCCCCAAGAATTCCTAGCGTTGCCATCAGCAAGGATACCAGTCGGAGAAAACGGTTAAATACCTGGATATCCTCATTTTCTCTCGCAGCCTTTACGGACAAACAAACGTTGTCCAAAGAGACGCGCAAGATTTCAGGGACGGAGAAGTTCGGCATGTCCCTCTCCTGTTTCCTGGTGTACGTCTTGTAGCATATTCCAGGCTGAGTCCGACCAGCTCGACCCCTCCTTTGCCGACCAGCAGCTTTGGAGACCCAGCCCTCCGCAAGGTTCGACAGCTGGGTCCCAGGATTGTACTGAACTTCCTTCATCCTCCCAGAATCAATGATATATACGACATCGTCGATCGTTATTGATGTCTGTAATGTACGTGAGTTGCAACGGGGGGAACGACAACGGCTCCCACTCACCTCTGCTACATTGGTTGAACAGATAATTTTCCATTTTGATGGATTCGTGCGGAATACCTTTCGTTGTTCATCACTGGAAAGGTTTGCATGTAATGGGAGGATGTCCGCCTTTCTGTTCACGGCCGTTTCAATGGCTTGCATGCATTGTTTGATTTCCTGCACACCAGGAAGGAAAACCAGAATGCCTCCCTTGGGCTTCTCGTTTACGATATAGTTTGCCAGGGCGGCTATAAGCTATCAATGATCAGTTTCCTCAATATGAATTACTGGGACACTGGCTGTACTTCGTAGTCGATGCGGTTTGTTCCGGTGACTTTGTGGACGGCCTGTATGTCCGCTTCGGAAAGTCCCTGTGACTGGAGGTCCTCCTGCTGTTGCTTGAACTGATCCCCGGCCTGCGTTCTGCCACCGCGAGGATTGTAGCCTATCTTGGGGATGATGTCTTCGAGATAGCTGCTTCCGATTAAATCTCATTCGTGCGCACATAAAGAGAGGAACCCCTACATGTCTTCCACGGGGAATGTACGGCCAGGGATACTAATCAATGGTGCTCCGTCAAAGTACTCGACGAAGGTCTCTTGGTTGATTGTGGCAGACATCAGGACAACTTTCAGGTTTTTTGTCCTGCGCAAGAGATCCTTCAATTCCAGCAGTAGGAAATCACTGTCCATTGATCTCTCGTGGACCTAGTGGAAAGGATTTGTGAACCGCGAGAGTATGAGAGAGTTCCCAGAACCCACCTCATCCACAACCACATGCGTGACACCGCCCAATTTGTCACCAGAGCTAAGTCTACGCAAGACTACACCTGTTGTACAGAAAAGGAGCTTGGTTCTGCTGGTCATTTCACTCTCTCCCCGAATGGCATATCCCACAGATCCATCGGACAACCGTTCGTCGGATACACGAGCAGCAACTGCGATGGCTGATAATCGACGAGGTTGGGTAACCAGGATAGATGCGGAAGACGCTTGTCCACTAGCAATCAGGGAATCGAGGATGAATTGAGGGACTGTCCAAGTTCTCAGGTCACGGACTCCAGTCCTTGAATAAAAGCACCTACTTTGGGTGGTTTTTCCGGATCCTAACGATGTCATTAAGTATTTTAGTCGTGCATCACAAGGAAAGATTACCTGTCTCTCCAACTACGATGACAACTCTGCTTTTCTCCAACGCGCTCAAAAAGTCCCCTCGCGCAGAAAAAGCAGGCAGTCGCTTCCTCGCGGCGAACATAACTTGATAACGTTCACTCGCACAGAGCCTCTCAAAGTCCGCTCTGACGTGTCCGCCTGTACGGCCGTCTGTCCTGTGCGAGCGTTGGCCCTTTTTACCAGGTTTGGCAAGAGAAGCCTCGTCAGGCTTTTCCCCGTCACTGTCCGGAGGTTTATTGGGCATTATGTGCTTCAAGACCCAGGAAATGTCAGGTGGACCGTTATCCTCAATATCGACCCATTCTTCTTCGATGATCCGAAGACACGCGCCAACAAAGGACTCTCCATCTTCGACCAATCGTCCCTCATCTGCTGCTTGCAAGGTGGAGGAAAGGATATGCAGGCGAACGTACGCAGGCACGGATGGAGAGGAGATGTGGATGGCCGGAGGAAAAACGAGGGCGGAGGAATTATTCGGAGTGAATATGTGCAACGTGAATGGTGAAATAGGCAGCGGGATAGCCATGCGTCCGGGAGATATCGTGCCGCCATACGCATCAACTTCCATAGGGTCGACATCCCCCAGAGTAGGGGCCTCCCCTTGTAAAGGTTCGGTCTTACCCAACAGGCGCCTTCCAAGCTTGGACACCATGGTTTCAGGATGTTCCACGCCAGAGGGTGCCGTCGTTAGTTCTTCCTTAACAAGGTATAGTGGCCATCCGCCCTCCTTGACCATCGATTCCTCGAACCACCTCCTTTTGAGATCGTCGGTACCAGAGCGAGCGTCGGTGATGAAAGAGTTTGAGGAGTTATTGGTGGGCATAAACCTCTCCGGGAGGTCCACCTCCGGTGTATGAAGTAATAGGTATTCAATACTGGCTTCTAGGGGCGTTAAAGTTGCTGCGAAATTCGTTGTAAAGGACGAAGGTTTCGAGATGAAGGCTACGGCTTTCTGAGATTGGTCCAGTTTGAAACCCAGAATTTGGAGCTGTTTCACCAATGCTTTGGTGGTAGATCCGTCAATGCTCGTGGTTGAGGTTGCCTCATCAGGATGCAGCGCCAGTGTCTGGGGGATTTATCAGAGCCAGGTCAAGAAAGTGTGAACCAACGAACCTTCCGAATAGCTTCTTCCACGGTATCCCGCAGAGACGTAGCCATTTTTACCTCTGGGGCATTGATAAATTCTTTGGACACTTGGTGGTGCCGGTGAGCGGCGGATTTGGAGGTGCTGGCTGAATTTCCTGCATTCCCAGATTTTGCGATTCTCTTCCGAGGTGGCATCAAACGCAGAGTCCAAGGGAGGCACGTGATCTGACCGGCGGCAGATTCAATTCTCTGACGGCCAAGAGTGGTTCGATGGCTGGAACGGATTATCGTCAGACTAGGTTCTCTTTCTGCGTGCTCTCTCTGTCTGCCCCTGCCATAAATGTTTCCCGCCCGCGCCCTATCCTCCGCTTGAGCCCCCTGCTAGTGCACCGACAGTGGTCTCAGTTCCCTCTACTTCGGCCGTGATCTCGTTTCTGTTCCTCCCGCCCGCTGGCTGGCCCATATAGGCTCCGTTCCTTCCGTGAATCATGGCAATGAGACAAGGGGTAGACCCCGAGCCGATCAGAATGGACGACGTTACCCCAAAGGCAGTGGCTTCCAACACCATACTCCTCGCTGCCTGGCTCGCTGGGACCACTGGCTACTTTCTGGTATGTGGCACACTGCTCATCGATATCGATGGCGTATGCTCAGGAATGTCCTGTAGAGCATCCTTGCGACAACCTTTGCCCAGTGTATCCGGTGGCTCCCCTTATTGTGGCCAGGAAATACTCCACTCCCTCCCACAAATGTGCCTGAACGGACTTCCCGCCGTCCCCCGCGTCCCAAACCAATACCAATGCGCCCACTCCCCCGTGAAAATATGGAACGACACATGTCCTTCTCTCTTAATGCCCGGAAAGGGGATATGCCACAGCCCCTCCCGCCTTCGACTGAAAACATGACTTGCACAACCGCCTCATTTTCCTCAGGCGATTCAACATTGTGTTCCTCGCCACTGTCGGATCTGGGTGATCTCCCCCCGTTGAAAAACCTTCCCCCGCTGTTGTTGGACCCACAAACGCCTGAACAAATCCAGGTTAAGAAGCATCCAATAACTGCCAACTTCCCAACCAAAGCGAGAAACCCTTTCAAGTTCCGTCGCACCTCTACTTCATCCGCCCCCTCTCCGACTCCTCAGATTGGCGAACTTCTCCCGGTGTGCCCATCCATCGACCGATCTCATACACCTCCTGTCGAACCAGGTCCCAGGAAGCCATCGCTGATCAGAAGACTAAACATGAAAGGACGGATGGCATACAGTGTCAACGCGAAGACCGAATGTAGGTTTTTGTCCTAGGTTCACTCTCTTGCTTCACCTAAACAGCCCTCTTCAGCTCCGTCCAGCGCACCCACATCACCCAAGCTGCCGCCGTCTTGCTTCCGCAACACAGCGAATGCCTCAAAAAGGTCCGTGTCCGTGGACATTCCCCCACAGACATCAGGCTCTCCGGTGTTTGCTCCCCCATCTCCGCACCAGAGTTCTCCTCGGCGGTCCCTCTTCGGTAGTTTCACAAGGAGGTCGCGAACGGCGTCCCCCCCACCACCACCCGCACGAACCCAACCCTATGGCCCCCCTTACAATTGCCCTCTTCCTGTTCCACAGCCTCGGCGGTCGAGCGGCAATCGACGGCCAACTACCATCACGCAAGCTTCAATACCCGCAAGTTACCAAGCGTAAAAACCCAGAAACCACCATCATAGTAACAGTTTTACCATTGTAACACCATCCAGTTCACGCCCTGTGAGTGGATTATTCTCCAAAGATGTAGTTTATCTATACTCACCCAGGTGCATCACAGAACTACCTTCAAACGCCTTGCACCATATCGCAATACATCCAACGCATACCTCACGATAGCACGATATCACACATTATGAGACGGAAATTACAACCGCAACCCACGATGACTTATCATAGATTATATTGTTTTGACTTTTTTTGCTTTGCAATGAAACGCATCATCTAATCTTCAAGCCCACGATTCATCCCTTGGACGAAGAACAGAGGAAGTTTTCGAACCACCGATGCATGTGTGAGGTGAGGCGAAGATAAGGCGGGTAAATTCGGATGTCGATGGATTGATAACAATACAAACCGCACATCGGGCGTGGCCTTAGAGCTCGAAACGAGGTGCTGTCAAACACAGGAGATGAAATCAGCGCAAAAAACTGAATGCCAGACCAGATAGATACCACTATCAACGAGGGGCTTGCCGAGGCAATGGGAGTCCCAAATATCGAATATGGGAAGCAGGAGAAAAGAGGCGAAGGATCAGATACGCATATCTATGCAAGAAACCGAGCCAATAGAAGGTCAGGACCGCATACAAGCATGCACATTTCGCCGAAGCCAGAGCTGGTTGCGAGGGGTCGGACTGTATCCCCCTTGATGTTCATCAGCCAAAGGGCGGCCATAGAGTCCAGGTGGCCGGGCGCATCATATGTGCATGTACTCGCCATTTCGTCGCGTACCTCGCGCGAGTACTAGCGTTTTCGAGCGGCAAACGAGGTAGAAGGAAGATCCCCAAATTTTGAGGTCACCAACATCCGGGAAATCGGTTCAGGCATCACCTCGATGTATTGGTCGCTCATTCAGTAAGGCGGTGACGGAGAAACGGCGACGTTGTACCCGCAGATATTACCAAGGCTGTGGACAGTACGTGAGCTGATTAATGGATATTCAGAACCCAGGAGGAGAGGTGAGGCAATGGAATAAGTGAGGCAATTGCATACACTGTGCGGGAAAATATTTGAGACGTCGAGGATCCAGGAGCATATGGACACTAGAATCGGCCATGCAAAACCCCCGAACATTATGAGAACGCCTCAGCGCTGCCAGCAGCAACCCAGGCAGACATCGGTGTTCCAAGATCATCGTCGTGTGATGCGTTGAGCTTCACGATGAAGCACGATGATCGACATGTTGGTGGACGGATATCGCCACGTGTTTCATCTCACGTTGCCCACAGGCTTTAGACACGACTGGTACCGTTTAACGTCCAGAACCAACAATGGTGTGCATATAACTACCACCACCCTGCATCTCCGCAATAATAACCCGGACACACTCCCAGGTCGTTCTCGCCGCCTCGATATGCACGAAAGGCGGAAAAGGTAACACTACACCCTCAGAAATCTAATCGACCGCGGACGATCCCAATGCTAATCACACATCCACAGCCGTGATTTCTCGCCAATTCCGAGACATGACGCGAGCCAGGATTGAATCCCTCCTGACCTCCTTTCCAAAACTCATTCCGACGAACACCCAACACACGTCTGTCGAAACCGCTGAAGTTCGATACGTCTACCAGCCGTTGGAGGAACTTTACATCCTCTTGATCACGAACAAGGCCTCGAACATCCTACAAGACATAGAGACGCTGCATTTGATTGCCCGCGTTGTGTCCGACATGTGCAGAAATGCGGAAGAACGCGAAATCCTCAAAAACGCCTTCGATCTACTCGGTGCATTTGATGAGATTGTCAGCTTGGGCTACCGAGAGCAGGTGTCTCTGGCCCAGGTGCGCAGCGTACTGGAGATGGAGAGTCACGAGGAGAAGATTCAAGAGATCATCGCCAGGGTGAGATCTCCGTTTTCTGCGCAAGCGTACCAGGGACTAAGCCGGCATTGTACCCTAGAACAAAGAAGCCGAGGCCAAGGAAGAGCTCAAGAGGAGGGCCAAGCAGCTCGAGATGCAACGGCGCGAACAGCAACGGCGTGCAGCTTCGGGTATGGGGGGCGGAGGAGGAAATTTCCTGGGCGGCGGCGCGACTGGTTATGCCCCGGTACCCCAGCGATTCGAGGCTCCCACTCCTCAGCGGACGGTCTCCCCCCAACCCTCATCTCTCCGCACTCCCGCTTTCAAGAGTGGCGGCATGAAGCTCGGCAGCAAGAAGACAAAACAAGCCGAACTTCTCGATGCTCTTGGTGGGGAGCTTGCCGTGGAGGAACAGTCCGTCCCCGCTTCGCCGATTCACGCCCCGGAACCCGTCGCTCCAGTAAAAGACTATATCAGCACCCTCCCTACCGTCGCGCAGGAAAGGTGAGTATACATTCTGTCTTCCCCATGGTGATACCTGATCCTCGCCCCCAAAGTGTACACGTTTCCATCAAGGAATCCGTCTCGGTGGATCTCATGCGCGAAGGTGGTGTCAATTCGTTAGAAGTCAAGGGTGACATGAACCTTCATGTGTCGGATGATGCCCTCACACGCATCCGTCTCTCGGTGGCTCCTCCCCCGTCCAGTGTTGGAGCTGAAGTTCAGTTCAAACAACACCCCAACGTTGTAAAATTCCAGGCCCAGAAAGAGCGTGTCGTCGTTCTCAAGGATCCTGGTCGCGGATTCCCCGTCAATCAACCGCTCGGTGTCCTCAAGTGGAGGTACTCAGGGAAAGATGAAACCTACGTTCCACTTTCGAGTACGTCTCTTCTGTATTTGTATCGCTTCTTTTGATTCTGTGGTGACGCGACATGCACAGTCAATTGCTGGCCATCACCATCGAATGATGGGACATGTGGAGTTAACATCGAGTACGAACTCGAGAACAAGACTCTGTCATTATACGACGTTGTCATTTCTATCCCTCTGCCGTGAGTATACGGCAAATTTCGCCACGGAACTCGGGCTGACCCCCCTTTCTTTCTTGTAGGGCTGGCTCTTATCCAACAGTTTCATCCCACACCGGCGAGTGGTCACTCAACCCCTCCTCACACTCATTGGATTGGTCAATCGCCCTGGTCAACGCGGATGACCAATCCGGTTCGTTGGAGTTTTCCGTTGGCGGTGACGACGCTGGTGCTTTCTTCCCCGTAAAGGTCTCTTTTGCTGCTCAGGGAAGTCTCGCCGGAGTATCGATCGCTTCGGTCGATCTGGTTGACGGTGGGTCTGTCACATTCTCACAAGAGGCTATTGTGTCCGCCGAGAACTACGTAGTCTCTGGTTAGATACCTTGTGAATTGGAAAATCACATACAACATAAATGCCGAGATCATAGAATGAAAAGTCCAAAAAAAACAAAACTCGATGGCCAGCACATGAGAAAACATGAGTAGTCGTGTTATATTGAGTGTGGGGGAGGTATCAGGTTGAAAATCAGGTCGCTCGCAAGTTCTGCATCGAACCCAACAAGTCTCCCGTCGAGGAGCTCCGATCGCCCGCGCCGATCCCATAAAAAGTATTCGGTCGGCTGGGCATTCGATGCAGAGATCCGAATTCATTTGGTGGGAGATGATTCCTTACGGTGCCACGGGAGGGTAAGGATGCATTCATATTGACGTCGCTGATCCCGTATACGGAGACAACCGGCAGTGAGTTGTGCGTGGGGATGTTCATTGTTCCGGGGCTCCAACTGCGGGTGCGGGGAGTATTTGCTTCCGTGTTCCTTCTTTTGTGAGGTATCGTGGGGGTCGGGACCTTCGTGTTATCCCTGTCAATCAGCATCTGCAGAGCCAAAAGGCAGGAGAATGCGTCATTTCCAGAGTTATGGAAGGTCCAACGCGCATCAACCCCCAGGGAGGCTAAAGCGGCGGGAAGGGAGATTGTGGTCTTCGGAGCTCGTGGTTTTCCATAAGAGTCGATCATCGGGCCGCGATGGCCACCCGAAAACAGCTCTCGCTCGAAGGATGCGGTGTCAATTACATGCACATTTGAGGGAAGTTCTACTTCGGTATCAGAATTTTGGGACAAGGAGGCGGGACCGAAACAACTGACTTATACCCATTTCAGCCATGCGCTTAATATCACTGTGAGCGCCATGGGCGACGATAACCAGATCGTTAGCCCTGGTATCAGAATCGGGCGAACTGAGGCTGCTGCAGGGACGTGAGATCCTGGAACTGGCTTGTCGAATGGACCGGTGTACCTGATTACAGCCTGTATTATCATCGGCAGCTTGACCTTTGGTATTACTTGCGTGGAGCCGAACTGCGTTGGTTCAGGACTTGGTGGAATGTGGCAAAGACTTTGCTTACCGCGTACTAGCGAAAAACATCAGCAACTGACCCACCTAGAGATGGATTGCGTACCTCCCAGGGGAATGTAGGACAATGCTTATTCTGGATGTCAGTGTACTCTCGCACGACGTAGTGTCCTCGTCTGTATGACCCTGATGAGGGCACCAGCAAAATCCCGAAAATGGTGGATTAACCCACCGATAGTTGCCACTTGGGTCCGGGGGCCAAATGCCGAGGCTGTTCAGAAGAAAGACATCAACCATACTGTATCGTACGGGAGAGGGCTGCGAACCACTGACACATCCAAATGACCGCATCGTACGGCGGCATAGCCCCACTCGAGGCAAGAGGAAGTGTTCCGTTCGGACCACTCGAAGTCAATCGCAAGGAAAGTCTTTTCCCTGCTATTCCAGAGCTGCTGAATGAACTTTGACTCTCCGGCCCTGATCCTCGTCTTGAGAGAGACCAACGCGGCACCGGAGAGGGTAGAATGTGCTTTGCGGTATGTTAGCATATCCGAGATGGTTCGCAGCGGTCTAGTGCTTGTTTCATATGGGGTTATTCTGAGGAAGTTATCCAGAAGAGGCAACGTCTCGCCAAAGCTTAGCATGACATCAACCACACGACCCTGCTTTGGGACATATTCCGGAACCCACCGCGTCCTGATCATTTTGATGAAAGACTGAATGTGGGTCAACTTGGTGACAATGTGGGCTTTCGAGGTCCACGTGTCAGTGACAACGATGACGGGCCATGAACAACCAAGAAACAAGTCGAGGGTCTCGAAGAGATGTCCCCAAGTTTTTTCATACCTACAGCGAAGCTCTAGCTCATTGCGAGTTCTGTTAGCAAGGCGCGCACCATAAGATGTTGTGTAGCTGAAAATGCGACATGTAGGCTGAGTAGACCTGTATACAAGCAATAAGGACGCGGGGTTCCGGGTGTCCAGCGAGCGATTACCGACCGATTGAAGATCGTACTCCCAGCCTCTGGGGTCCACAAGTGTAAAGTCAGACATTTTGGCCTACAGAGCCAGCAGAGGGGTGGTGAAGAAGCAGAGAGATGAGAGCCGGCGTGTCATCACGAAGGGTGTTCTGATCAGGCATTGTCGGGGTTTGCAGAAAGGGGCCTCGGATCAAGTTCGCCAGAAGTGGTTCTTTGTCCGGGGTTAGGAAGGAACCGTACATTGCGGCATCAAGAACAAAAATGCTCATAGCATGTCTGATTGAGACGGAGGTATACATGTATTTATCGGTGTGTATGACAGGGTAGGGCGTATTGCAAAATCTGCCAGAGATCTGATTCCCGAAGTCGGAAGCCCGGATCCAAATTTCACCAACTCCGTGTCTATCACGTGAAGCGCTGCCCTAAAGTCCTGTACAGCACCAGTCTCGTCCTCTCATCCGCCCTGCCATCTTCACAAACCGATATAGAGTATCGCCGCGATGCAGATTTTCGTAAAGACTCTCACAGGCAAGACCATCACCCTCGAGGTCGAGTCTTCCGACACCATCGACAATGTCAAGGCCAAGATTCAGGACAAGGAAGGGTCAGTTGCTGTCTCACTGCGAGGCCCATTACTGTGGCGGAAGTCTTACCCCTCCCGAATAGTATTCCCCCTGATCAGCAACGTCTGATCTTTGCCGGAAAGCAGTTGGAGGATGGACGCACTCTCTCGGATTAGTGAGTTGCACGAGAGTTTGTTACCAATCAACACTGACATTTCCATCCAGCAACATCCAGAAGGAGTCCACCCTTCACTTGGTGCTCCGGTCAGCACCTCCACAGTCCGCAGTATGACTCCACTAACGCCGTTTCCGTCGATTCACAGTCTTCGCGGTGGTATCATCGAGCCTTCGCTGAAGGTCTTGGCATCCAAATACAATTGTGACAAACAGATATGCCGCAAGTGCTACGCCCGTCTCCCTCCTCGTGCCACCAACTGCAGGAAACGCTCCTGTGGACACTCATCGCAGCTCCGCCCGTACGTGCATTCGATGGTTCATTCTGCCCAGATCCTGACCGCCTTACAGAAAGAAGAAGTTAAAATAGTCTACTCGCTTTGGTACTTGGTGCTTCTGAGGGCACCGTAGTGTTGTGTATTCTTCCAACTTTGTTTCGTCGCAAATGAGACCATGCTATACACCCTAGATCCCTGCGGCCGCGTGATTACCCGAGTAACGTTTGACCGTGACCACACCAACGCCACTTCTCCTCAACCTCTTGCACCGGTATTCAACATGCTGCGTTCACGATTAGCTGCATTTTTCTTGTTCCCGTTGCTTCCCTCAGCTCTTGCCAACGAACAGACAGTTATGGACCAAGTACAGACCGCTGTCTCCCACTCAACACAAACCCTCGCCGATTTACTTACGATTGAGCCTTCGGCGTCCATCTTCTACGACTACGCCAGAGGAATCGGCCTTGGCAACAAGCTCAACGACAAGTCCTCCATGATCACCATTTTGGTCCCAAGAAACAAAGCTGTAATGAAATTAACCAAGAAACCGTGAGAGCAGTCTCCCCTGAATCCGAAACAAACCTCATCTTGCTGACACGCTCTGAAGGCATCAAGACAAGGTGCGGATGCATGAGGGTGTTGTCCTTACGGAAGAGGATATGTACACCCGGTCGCAGAAGAATATCGAGCGATGGATCGCCGCTCACATGATTCCTGTACGTCAATCGCCTGCGATGTATTGAAACCTTGCGGATATTCAACCCTTCCTGCACGCACGGACACCAGACCCATCCGATCGAGTTTAACTCCCAGACCTATCCAACCCTACTGGGTGGCACTTCCGTCAAGTTTGACGTGGTCAAGGGTGACCCGAACGCTCCAGAGTGGTCAAACGTGCTGGTGAACAAAGACATCCGCATTGTAGGGTCCAAAGAGGTACGGACCTTCTTCCGATATCGCCCCGCCAACTGCCTATTGACGTTTTCCGCAGGCTAGCAATGGGGTCTATTATCTCATCGACGGTGTGATTGAAACCAACTAACCCGTCGTCCTGCGTCTTTCGACCATGTATAGTGCCCCCGCTTGTACGATATTACCCCCTATTTCCCCCACAATCTACTTCTACGTCCATTCGATCCCTGGGGCAGCTTTGAAACAACTTCCGGAGGCCTTCCCCTGTTTCGTTGCGTCACGGTGGTTGCTCTATGTCTGGTCTACGTTATTGCCGAGGATTATCCGAACATCCGGCTTGTGTTCCTACTCCACTCCGACCGGAATCCGTTTCTATGCTTACCCCTGGACCGGATCGGACCGACCAGGCGGCTCTTTTACGCTCAACGGCGTTGCCATTTTAGGACTATTTCCACCGACCGCGGACCCTCCCAGTTGGGCCTTCATTTGCAGGCGCTGCGAACTATCGGATTATCGCCTCGTCAGCTGGACAACATGGCTGCAGTGACCACCTCGCAGACATGTCACTTTGGCGTTCCGGTGGCCGCTCATTCCACCGTCAGCTGGTCCCAGGTGCGGGTCCTCGGCCCCTTGATTGACCACGCGCGCCAAACCACGGGGCCAGGGTCCCTCGATCTGCCGATCTACAATCTCGTTGCTCAAAATGAAGGCGGCCCCGATCTAGTTCACTGGACACTCAACCGGCTCCAGGTTTCTCTCGTGGGAATAGCGCAACTCAGGTCTTCGTTCTTTTGTCTATGAGCAGATACAGGATATCATGCATGAGTTCAGCAAAAACTTCCGGGGGACGATGTTGGACGCCCTACGGCAGACCGTTCCCCACTGGGACGCCAGGACGTGAAATGGCTCCGCTCCGAAACCTCACTGACTGGTGTCATGGCGCTGCTCGTTCCAGCAAATAAACCTTCCGGTTGGTATATTCGTGGAACATTTCGAACCTGATCATGGATCGACCGTGTGGTAATTGGCCCCCATGACATCTCATCTTACTCTCCCGCAGATTGAAATATTTAGATCTAAAATCCTACACGTTGGGTACAGGGATCGGACGAGCGACGCAATGCTGGACACAGAATTGTGAAATTGCTAGTTACTTAGAACGTCTCATTCACTTCAAAACTTCGGATGGGATCGCCCGATGTGGTAAGTTTACGAAGCAAAGTTTGGCATGTTGAACACTATTTTGACCGCATCTTTTTTTCTTTCCCCTCCCCTGTGCTTTCGATGTATGCAAATTGTATGCTCAGTTGATCGTGATCAGCGGAGAAGACATTTCGTTGATGTGGCGTGTTTAACATCTTGAAATGGGTGGGTTCCGCCATCCCCCTGATTGTTTCGTGGCACTGCGGGTCGTTTTGACGAGATACAGGTGCTGTAAGTGTAACGCGAGGGGCGGAGCGCTGTCCCGTTGCGGACGAGCTGTGAGACGCGGTTGGCCGCTAACCGAACGGTGTTGCGCTGTCAGTGTAGAGGGACGGACCTGACATCTTGGCCGAGCTCGGAACTGGAACGTACGTTATTCCGCCTCCTTGTTCTACATACGTTTCGATTGTCAAGGTGGTTTTTTTTTGGATAGCTCCTCGCTGGGAACCGGGTGTGTGAAGGCGGACATGAGCGCAGCCGTTCGTTCTTCGGTGATCCCTCTTCATTCGCTCCTTTTGCTTACGACAGTTGATGGGTCTGGATCTTCAAGGAACGCAAACGCCGCCAACTCCATTCCATCCTGGAAAAGTCCGGTTACGACAATAGATGTTCCACTTCCCGGTCCACCGCAATCCGCAGGGCCGGAAGATAGGTTTCATTTGGATTCTCAGGTCGACCGCTGCGTAAGGAAACGTCCTATGCATCCGCGCTCTCGGCGCCGGAAATGAAACTTGGTTCCCAAGTAAATCGTGACTCAGTACTTTGGCCTCGGCATCCATTCTCGTTATCGAGTCTTCGTCCTTGGGACATACAGCGACCGAAAGCCCCGGATTGGGACTGGTCGCGGACCTCAGGAGGATCGCCGGGGTCCGAGGTACCCGTAGGGATGCCACCGCGAGCGAACGGGGCTTCAAGCAAGAGAGTTTTCCCGATTGCATGTACTCTTCCTCACTCTTCGGATGCGGATAGAACGGACGTCAAACTCTGTTTCTTATCTCCAAGTAATTGAGGCGGTTTACAGCATCCTGAGGTCACGTACACGCACACGAAAAAAAAACGCACTGCCCCTCACTCTCACCCCTCCTTTCCGCACCCGCGTTGTACCTGTACGGATTACGACACCGAGAGGTTCTGGAATCCAAGGAGAGACTCCGACGCGCCAAGGTTTAACGGATTGCATCACTTTACTCCATTCTCGCTTTCGTTGTTGTCACTTTCCAACAACGACAAAAACGGAACGGTAATAATCCCCTCTACTAAACCGGACTTGTTTATCTGCGTACGGCATTCTGTGATGGATATGACTTTATGAGGGCTTGTGATGCCAACCTATGATGCCATGATACTGCGACGATACACATACAAAGCAGGAAAACACGCGCGCTTTGATTGCGGATTTTGTTCAAGATACCGGTGTTTTCCTCATACTGCCACCTGTTTTCCATGGGTTGTTGGTGTTGCAATGGCTCGCGGATTTTGGGGGCTTCCGAACGCCCCACTTTTAGTGATGCCCAACCCCCTTAGCCCCCTTGCTTTTCGTTATCTCATTTAACGCCGACCGGACACGCGCGGCCGTGGAGGCGCTGCGTGTTGTTACGAATTGCGTGTCGCGGTTGTCTGGGCCCCTCCCGGGATCCAGGACACATCACCTTACCACTTTTCGGATGGGGCAAAAAGGACCGCGGCGATGCGTACGTACGTATACCGTCACGACCTGGTTGTCCCACCTTCCCTCCCCTCGCATCGCTCGTTCGATTGTCGAATCCTGTGGCGAGGTTTGTATGGGGTCCGGATTCGTGGGTTCCTTCCAAGTCGCAGAGATTATGTACGAATCAGATTGCAATTACACAACTTTCCTCCCCCCTCCGTAGAGCGTGGGGGGGGGAGACGTTTCTCGGCAGTCGTGACCCACGTCAATGGCGGGGCGAATCGCACCTCCTGACGTGGAAGAGGTTCGGAACCCTACAGAGATGAATAGTTTCACTTTAACCTTTTCGTGGAGCACCTGAAGCGTAAGGAGACCATGACCAAGCAGTACCCCCCTAGTCACTGAGTCCACGGGGGGCCGTGATAACTGCCTACATCTATGTACGGCAGGGCGACTGCGGGTTATGACAACTGAATGGGGTGGAGGGGTCAAAAGGTACGAAAGGGTGACCTCGAACTGGCATCAGCGGAAGATCAGAGATAGTGGAGGAAGTGGGGTCAAGATAGGCCGAAAGAGGGCGAGCAGATTTCGAATCGAGTGAATCAACAAGACGGAAGCAGGACGGGAAATTTCGACGAGGACAGTAGCCCGAGACAAAAAGTTGGATGAGGGGAGCGGGAAGCACTTCTAACAATACACGGGAGCGATTACGACTGCAAGTTGCGAGAAAACGAAATGAAGAGGAAGACAAGATACATACTCCGTGTATACATACAAAAGGGTGAACAATGCAGTGCTCGAACGAAAAGCATGTCTAGGAAGGGAAAGAGTTATTAGGAGACAGAAAAGAAGCATGAAAAACTGCGAAGAAAACTGCTTAACCAAGAAGGCGCGAACAAGGTTTGACCTTGATCATGCTGAAACGTTGCAAGGCGGAATTGGGTCGTCGGGTTCGACCTCCCGTTTTCCAAGACTAAATGGACCTTCCATCGGCACACTGTGGATATTGGATGTCCTGGCACGCCAGGTTCCGACGAAATTCTTGCCACCGTGAATGTAGCCGCGGAATATGTAGATGTTGGTTCCCGGGTTGGACCTTGGGACGCGAACGAGCGATATGAGACCATCCCAAGGCCGGACACGACCGTAGAAGTAGTAGTGCTGCCAGGCCTGGCCGTGATGGGGGAGGGTCTGAACGAATGCAGTCAGCAGGAGGCGCGAGGGAGGAAAAACAACAAACGAACCTCTCCGGTGATGACAATGTCGTGAATGCCGGTGCAAACCGTCTCGATGAACTCTTCTGGGATCTCAGAGTACTCGTCGTACTCTGATTCCATATCAGCGTCACCGTCGATGTCCATAGAGTCTTCCCATGCCATGCCAAGATCCTCGCCCTGTTGCTGAAAGTTGCGCTCCCTAACGCGGTCCATCATTGCTTCATCGGCAGCACCAATCCTGGCACAACAGACATCACAAGTGTCTTCGGAATGCGAGTTAGGACGTCCTGGTTGGTGAGTCTCGTAGGTGGCGAGAGTGCGGCCATACTCATCCTGAACCTCAAGCTTACGCTTTGTGTAATGTAAGGGGGGGAGCGAAAAAAAAAAGGTGAGGAACACAACTCACGCCGTCCTCCCTGAACTTGGTCCCACCGGGAAGCCAGCCATTCCTGACACCCTCGTCGAAAAGACGGTCTGGGTCGTCGCCTACGGGAACATCCAAGGCCCTGGCGGGACGGATACAATGGTGCTCGCGCAACCGGACCATGACAGGGACGGTGGTTACGAAAGGGAAGCCCTCACCGAACTCAGCGGGGGGAGTAACGTTGTTCGCAATGCGGAAGTAGCTACCCTCGTCGGGCATAAGCATCCGACCGTGCCAGAGCCCATTGAGAACACCGTAACTGTGGACGGCGCGTTTGAAGGGCGAGTTATTCCAAGGGTCAGTGCAGCTTATCAGCCTTGTCCAGTCAGGATCCCATTTTGAGCTTATGCATTTGAGAGTAGGGAGCCAGGTAGAGGACGCTTCGATACGAAGCATTTCTTGGGTAAGACCCTCCTTCCAAGCGTCCCAGTTGCCTTTATCAACAAACTGCGAGCCGCGATAACGATTGAATTCAGTGATATCGGCTTGAGTTGGGAAGATTCCAGTCCTGTTTTGGGCGAGGGCAGTGGCGCGGTCGGCGATAAGGGTTGGAGGTACTTGGATCGGCTGGACCTCTCTACGTGCCAAGTAGAGGAGCTTTGCAGCAACAGTGATGAGGGGGTGCGAGAGCGATATTCTGCCGGTGAAGTGGGGAATATGAGAAACGACGTCTTCGGGTCTGCGGTATAGCGGCCAGATACCGTGAGGGGTGAGGAGAGAGTAGGGCAGCTGATTTTGAGTGGCATGATGAAGGGGGAAGTTGAAGTGGTTGTCCGGGGCATGGAAGGACGGGTATCGGGTGGAAACGAGGATGAACGGTCGCAAGAGATCGAGGATCTTCTTTCGTTTATGGTTAGGGTTGTAGTCGGGGTCTTGCCTCTGCTCAGCCTCTTCCCTTGCCTCGGCCTCTTCTCTGAACTCGGCCGTTAGCCGTTCTGAGGCGGCAGGATGAGTGTGGGAAGCGGTTGGTGAAAGAAGAATGGAACATACCGAGGTCAGTGGTAAACCACATGAGCCACAGGGCAAGGGCGTTTATGGTAGACTCCGCGGGCCATTGATTGGTGAACTCCCTTCTCTCCCACAAACGTTCGAGCACGAAGTGCTCAACATAGTCAGCGAGACCGGCGGCAGCCAGCTGGCGCTCGTTCCTTCCATCGTTCTCGGTCATCATGATGAAGGCCATCCAAAAATCTTCAAGGATGGTTGGGGAATATATGTCGGCTCTCCGGATATGTTTTAGGACGCGGCAATACCGGACGAGTTGGTCGGTAAGATTTGAGGAATACAAAGCGGGGGCACCGAAACGACGGAGGGGTGCGGAGGTATCGAACTTTTCTTTGAAGATGTTGGCGTAAAGGTCGTGGTTGGATGACTTTGAGAGGGCGCGGTGGACGTATCTACATGTCTGGAGGAGGGAGATGAGGTGTTTTGGATTTGAGGTGGGGTCGGTGAGGGCGAGCTCAAGAGCGATACGAAGGAGGATGTCGTGGGGGAGGAGGCACAACATGTCCTTTGACTGGAGGACGGGTGGAACGGGGATTATGGCATCGGAGGTGAGGGGGTAATATAGCAGCAGATATTTTGAATATTTATTTGATGGCCGTTCCCCCACACTCTTAGTCGGAATACTACGAGTCCACCCTTCCTCTACTCCCTCGACCATCTCGTAACGTTCTATCTTGAGAGTCTCCTCCGTGCGAACATCAACCGTTAGACGTAAACAGCCCGGGCCTCGCACATCGGCTTACGGTTGTTGACTATCTCGTTCTTCGTTATCTCCTTGAGGCTGCGATCCGCTTATCCTCCTCCTTCCTACACCTGTCTTTCACGGGTGGGTGTCGCCCGCGTGTTGGACGCTCACCACAGTAGGTATAGGCTGAGGGACATTCATCCCACCATCATGAGATATCATATCACAACCGATGGCTTTCAGTTGCCGTCGCCAAGCTTTTGGGTCCGTCATTGAGCGAGTTTGCATCTGATTTTCGACACTCTCTCACTCTCCGCTGCCGTGCCCCCCGACATCGCCCCTGGAGGATCCCCACCCGCACGTCCCTCCGTTGTTCCCCCCCTTCGCGCTTTGGCAAATACCTCCCCCCCAACAACTCTACTCAATTTGCACGTTTTGTGCATGCACTCTGTCGATCGATGGATGTAGGTGGGGCCTCCCTTCCCTCAACGTCAGACGCTGACTCTGTGACACCTCGTCGGATAGGAACGTGCGTCAAAGCCCGGTGGTATTGCTTGGACTTGTGGCAAGCAGATACCTTCCCCAGGAACGTTCTTCCCATATTTTGATTCTGAAAAGCCCACGAGGTTTTCTAAATCAAATTCCGAGTGGGTCAAGTAACCGGACTCTTCTTCGACGGCACGCGGCGCCACACTGCGCTGTGAGCGTTTGTGAAATGGGGTCGCACCGCTGAGCCGCAACGACGCACGCCGCCAACTGGCTGCACCAATCAAGCGCGAGCGACCTGCAATTTCCACCGTTGCGCTTAGCCGATGTAGGATCTCGTCAGGAAATACTTGACGACGATAGGCGACACAACGAGCTTTTCCATACTCGGAGAGCAGCTTACAATCGGTTCTAACGGGGGAGACGCCCGCTTCTGGCGCCCAAGCGTTGTCGTCCTTTCACACCACCAGATTGGCTTGTTTGGTAATTATTTGATCTTCTGAGTGTCGTCTATTTCCTGAGCGACCACCTCCATGTAGGAATTCGAGCCTCCGTGACCATGGGACTCACGACCCTCAAGGGGGATGAAACCACACAGTCAGCTGAGAATCCGGGAGATTGGTGAGTTCCGATTTATACTGATACGTGACCTCAGGGGGGGTCCGGAACGCGGCGGGAAAGCTTATTTCGAGATCCGAACGGACGCTCCTGGAAACCCGACAAATAAACAAGTTAACAAACAGAAACACCCCCTTGACCTGAATCCACTCAATCCCCACACCTAGCGTGGAGTTTGACGAGTTCTCAGGCGTACGCTACACCACGGCCCAGACCCCAAGTTACAAGCCGTTGGAGCAATACGTACTATGTGCACGAACATTCTGCCCCCAGTCCACCTTGGAACTTGCCACAATGTATCCGCTGGCTTCAGTGGCACACCTCGGATCAAAGATTTGGCACTTGTGCGATGGGTTCTCCTCACCTCGCTTCGACCGAATGTTCCGCGTCGTGTTTGAGCTCGGACGCACTCTTGCCTCGTCCAAGATTGGCACGATAGAGCAACCGAGGATCGCGACCATTGGAACATAGCCGCATCGGTGTGACTTTTTGGGTTTCCTCCAAGCCACTAGGGCCTCAGCTGATGAGGGAGTTCCACAAGGCGGCTGAGGAACGCGGAGCGCTCGACTAATTACTATAGTACGACCCCGTTATTACTCGTGCGGCTGCGATAACGAGCGAATCATCCATCCTCCAGCAGTTTACCATCAGTACATTCCCCAATCTAAAGACGTTTTGTATGGTTTTGCAACAGCTACGTAGGGGTCCCATTCTCGCTATGTTACTCCGTCCTGAAGACCACGAAATCTGTCGCTCTTCACATTGTGGTTGGGTGCCAGCCCATCGGTGTCTGATCAGCGACCTGTCACTGGGCCACTCAAACGACTCCGCTCCAAGTTTCGTCAGTCCGGACGATTCTACCATCATACATGACCCATTATGCATGAAGGTGTGATGCAGATCGAAGCTGTGCATCACATGAGCTCTTCCAGTGACACGGTGACGATCTTGGATCCCTCGTCTCACACGCCTTGATCAAGATGCACAACACGTCGGTACACGTCGAACTTGGGGAAATCGATGCCTCACCCGGCTCCCTCGATGGCGTAGACCAACAGCTCATGAACTACGTTTCCTTCCGCCAGAGTACATACCTGAGCTACAGCACCAATGACGGCGATCTCCACGCCTTCCAAGAAATGATGTCCAAAGCGGCGCACCACGTACAGCACGAGTTGTCCACCAACGTTTTGCGCACCCGCGATGACTACCAATCGATCTTGGAACTTGCTACAAGGTAGCTATCGTCGTACCTGTCGACCCATTCCCAGCTGATAACGGGACCAGAGAATGGACTGGCTATGGCGCGCTGGAGAATCGAGACTCGGCGCTCGAGAAGTGGACTTCCCTCGCGTCCTCCGCACTGAACGTTCCGCGTCGCATCAAAGCGCAAGCGCACTCCTGCCTCGCCGCGGGTTGGTTCGATCAGGCCATCGAGGATTCAGAACGCTGGAATATCGACTCGCTCTATCGCGCAGGAAACAACGCAAACGAGGCCGTATCGCTGGGACTCCTCAGTCCCGCGGCGCTGAGGGCCGGATTCTCCATTGAAAGTCAAGGCTTTCGAAGACCCGAGGACAATCGATTCCCTGGGTTGAGCACGGATAGGTTTGAGCAGTTGACCGAACTCTGGGAGGCGATCGATATGCGTACGGCAGAGATGAACAGGGCGAAGGCCAAAAGGGAAGCAAAAGTATCCAAGGCCCCGCTCAAGTACGCTTGCTCTGCAGAGGATTGTGGGATTCAAGCAACGAAAAAATCGGGTCTACTTCGGTGTGCGGGAAAGTGCCCGGTGGTGTTCAAGCCCTCTTACTGCTCGAAGGAGTGCCAGAAGATGGTATGTTGTTCCTTTCCTCCCCTCGATTTCTAGGTTCAGAGTTGTCTACCTCGCAGGACTGGAAAAGGCACAAACCATTTTGTAAAGCCGATGCTACAAAGTCGAGCGTGCTTTCTCTTAATGCCAACACCGACACTGCAGAGGATATCGTGCAGCGGGCGACCCTATCTGAGGACATGGACTCTGACAAGTTCGAAGGACGAGCCCCAGGGCACAGTATCGATGTGTCGATGAGGCACGGGGGTACCATGCGACTTAATTCCAAGACGCTGGGGCCGAAGGCGATGAGAGAAATTCGCAAGGTTGCTGAGGAAGGCGACCGGTAAAATGAGGGTCGAAAACAACCGAACACTCTCAACGTAAGTGTGTTCCCATTCTTGGATGGGCCTCGTATTTCCGGGCCGACGCTCACCCTCCTTGTATATATTTCCGTGCAGCCTCTCGTACAACGGGTTCTGAAGGGGGTGTGGCTGCAAACCGGCCAGGTTGTAGTAGGTCACCGGTCACCGGTCACCACCGAGCCCACGACGTTATGTATGACTTGGTCGAAAAATAACATTTTGTCCTTCCGCTTTGAAGACCACGAAACAGGCGGTACCAAACGTACCGCGGTCGGGTGCCTTCCCCGGATCTCTCTTCTCCTTATGGAGAGCCATCGGGTCCGAGTCCAAGTATTCACCGGTGCAATCGGAGTGGAAAACGGCATCGGCATTTCCCAATTTTGTCCACGGAGAGTCGAATCTGAACTCGTCCGATGACGGGGCGGGTTGGTCTCCGCTGCGTAATTTTGGTTTGTTTCTAGACGAGGATCTAATATCTGCGGAGCTGTCACCTCTGATTCTCTTCGACGGTTCTGAACCAAGTTGGAAAAGGAAGCTCTTTTTTTTTCGTAGCCACAAGGAAGGTGGATCTATCGCCGCCCCCGATGTCTACCCTCAGATTCCTCACCCCTCTCCAAGCTTGTTCCCATCCGCCAGGGTACGCGATTGGCACTCAGCACGTATCAGCGGAGCACACGAGCGATGTGGACCCAACTCTGGAATATTAGGATCGTTCGTCGCCCTCCGTGCGCTCTATTGAAGCGGCTTGATTGATTGCCTCGAGTTTACCGGACCCCTCCCGATGCTCGAAAAGGAAACCAAGTTTCCTTCAACGGCAGCGGAGCAGAAATTTTGATGACAGTCGCAACGGAAATGTTGGACTCCAGTCTCTCCCAATATCCTTCACATCCGCATCTCTTCACGTCTCTGTCCTATAAAATCTTCGCTTTTCCTCTTCGCCCTTTGTCCTCCAACCGCCTCCTTTCCTTCATCTCTCTCCCAGCCTTCTCTCTTCCGTCATGCAGTCCGCTCACCAACCGACTCTGCCTTCCTTTTTCGACCCATTGTCGCCACCGAACAGGCAACAGTCCTCTAATATCTGGGCTCCTCGAGCAGTACCTTCCGATACCACCTGGCCAAAGTCTTTGGATCTCTCTGCCGCCCGCTTTACTGATCGAGACCTCGGCCGAACCCGACCTGCGCTTACCGTCGATCTCGCTGCCAACCCGCGTACGAACGAGGACGTCTTCGGTCCAGTGGGCTTTCCCGCTAACACTCGTAACCGAGGTGTTGGCGCCATCGGCGATGGTCGAAAAAACAGTTTTCCTCTTCATGAGGATCGAGTGGGTTTTTCTTGCAGCCGCACGACCGGTTATGTGCTGAAGACGCCTCCCCAGCACGTAGAACAGATGTTACGTTTCCTCAACTTGAACTCTCCCGTTCCTTCCCCGATGCAGCCGTTTTCTTCCTTTTCGTCTACTACCAACAACACACCGGACTTATCTCCGGTCTCGGCGACCTCGACTCTGATGACTCCCACCGATCTCTCTCCCGCGACTGGTTTCGACAAGTTGAATTGCCACTTTGATTTCAATCAGTCTGTGCCCCCTAGCCAGTCGCTCCTCTTTGAGACCAGTCCATCCCGTCTCCACGCCCCTTCTCTCCCGCCCACCCATAAATCCTATTACGCAGAACATGGCAGCGTCCGCAGCTACAATGCCATAAATCTGCCTTACGTCGACCCCTTCTCGAATCAGACCTCGTCTACGTACCTCCCCCAGAACTTAGGCCGAGGCGCAGACCCTACTCGCTCCATCGTCCCTTCCTGGAACGGCCCGCATCTAGTCGGAGGGACCGACTGGCTTAGGGCAGAAGATAAGGTTCCAGAAGAGGCCCCCTTTGTGGCTGGAACGAGGACTCTAAGCGTTCCAACATTCCCCGTTGTGCAGCCAGCTGCACATGCACATGAGGTACGTGGCTGTGCATTGCGTCGGCGCCTCCCCATTGTTGATCCCTCTTATGATCGCCCCCAGCCCATCAACTTTCTCTCGTTGTTACATCCGTCCTCTTCGCCTCCCTACGATCAGTTCGTCTCGCGTATAATCAAGTCTTCAGATCAGCAAGCTTCTATTTTCCTGCAGCAAAAACTTAAAGTTGCCGATGCTGATGAACGCGCCAAGATCATCGACGCCATATGTGCCCGTGGCTACGAGATGATGGCACATCGGTACGGCTCTCGTATTGTGCCCACAGCGGTTGACCTAAAGCTTACATGCCTCCAGGTTCGGAAACTGGGCCGTCCAGCGGTGCCTTGAAGCTGCCAATTCTGCTGATGAACGCAGGAAGGTCGTCAATTGCATGAGGTAACGTGTGGATTGTCGGCCGCACAGTTACTTGAATTGACCATCCTCACTATCAGGGGACGTGTTGTCGAACTTGCTACCAATTGCTACGGGTGCCACGTTCTACAAAAGGCTCTTGATTGTGAAGAAGACGTGCGACTTCTCATCGTCTCTGAACTGCTGCTCGGGGATCCTGCCCAGACGTTGGTCAATAAGCATGCTTCCCATGTCTGGAGTAAGGTCATGGAGTTAACCTGGACCGCTCCCGCTCCTCCCATTTTTGCTTAGTGAATCCTCCCGCTGTTATCGTGACCTGATACTAACGATATCGGTAGCGTCAACAAATCCTTGAAAGGCAAGTGGGCGTCGCTGGCTTGTCATGAGACGGGCTCTCTCGTCGTCCAGGTACAGCCTTCGCTTCTGTTACCGGTCTCCACGTCGCGACGCTGATCGTGTCGTCAGCACGCGTTTGAAAACTTAGAAGAACAAGCGAAGGACGGCATTGTCGACGAACTTCTCAACCGGGGATTCAACGTTTTCGCGGACGTTGCAAGGAATCAGTGGGGATCATATTGCATCCAGCATAGTACGGTGCTCAACCTTTTCACTTGCGCCGGAATTAACAAACCCACCTTCAGTCCTCGAGCACGGCTCCGCGACTCACCGGCAGATGGCCCTGGAGCATTTGGTCGTAGGACTGCTAGATTTCGCCACCCATGAACAAGGAACCAAATCTATCACCAAGGCTCTCAAGGAGGGCGGGAAAGAAACCCTCGATAGGATCATCACCAGGATGTGCGAACAGTCCAAGGGGTATGCACCAGATCGGTCCTCGTCGACAGGAATTCAGGCGCTCACACGTCGTCACAGTGGCCGCCGTGCGATTATTGTAGATCTCGCTCTGTCTGTCGCGGGAAGTCAATTGATCGCAACTGTCTTACCCAACGTGCGTGGCTCGTACTGTCCAGACAGCGGAATTCCTGACAGTCATCGTGCTTGCAGGCTGATAAGGACCAACGTGCTCTTCTGTACGAATCGATTCGCGGTCACATCGTGACCCTCAGAGGCTGCAAGACCGGCTCCAAGGTCATTTGGTTGTTGTAAGTATCCTGTCCCTTCCTACCACACGTTTGCTCACGAGATCCTCCTAGTGATCGCATGGTAAGCGGAAGGGGCAAGCACCCATCTACCGGGTTGGCTGACCGACCACCCATGCAGCGTGCCTATTACGGTTACTGATCTGTTCTGCTTATAATTTCCTGCGGAGACCATCTTCACTCGCTCTTGAAAAATCTCACTCAATCGTCATCGGAACTGCCAAAATCGAAGCATATTACATCCTCAAACTCCATATACTTCATCTTTCAGTCCGACCCCTTCTACATTACGGCTCTTCGCATCTTCCCGAGGCACTTTTCAACGGTTTATCTCTTTCAACTATCGCTTTCGACGTTTCCATTCGCCGCTTGCCACCATTTATCGTGGACTCTCCCGTGCGCATTTCCTTGGTCCATGAGCTCATTTCGAATTCCCCTTCAAGATTGCTGTTCTTTTGTTGCATCGCACTCAGCCCCATCTGTACTAACCATGTTGTTTTCACGTTCCGGTGTCGCATCCTCGCATTGTAGCATCACACACTAGCACAGTCACTCATTCTTTCCACCAGTAGCACCGTATCGCAATTCCCATTACCCGTCGTGCGTTTTCTACATGTCAATCACGGGTGTCAAAATCTAAGAATAGCTTCGCCGTACGATCGTGATCAGAGGATTAAATTGTCCACAAGCGACACTGGGTGCGGCCCTGGCGGTCGGTGGCTCACAATTGCTGACGGCAGTGCTAACTCTGCTTACCTCATCCAAGATAAGCCGGCGTAACGGTGCCGTTATTCCTTGCGAGCTTGCGTACAACGTTTGTGCCTCTTTACGGCATCGGTGGATTCGAGGCGGTCGGAACGCAGCGACCCTGGTATGGGAATTACCGTCGAAGGTAACCGACCCCGCGTAGCGGGCCACGGAGCGCCTTTGGGAGACCCAGGGCAAAGGGGCCCAGATCCATTAGTTCGAAGGGATGCTGTTTAGGCATGGTCCACCTTTGAGAAGAGATGGCATTGGCCTTGGAATTCCGGAGAGATGGTTTTGAAGTTGGAGTTGTGGCACTACTCGTACACAATTTCCTGGCTCCCAGTTGACCATCGAGAGCGTGTTAGGCATCCGCGCCATATCACTGGTAAGCGGCAGGCGTCCATCTTGCCAGGGGCAGCGAATGCCAACCAAGAATGCAGTTGTCAGTGAGTTGACGGGAAGGCGTTTCTAATATCCGTACGAGAAAATACCTAAGGGGCATGGAGAGTCGTAGCATGTTGAGCGGGGTTACGGGTGACATGGCGAACTGAGTCAGGATGAGGTGATGCATTTCCACACGTTGACGGCATGACCAAGGTAAGGTGTCCAATCACACCGGCAGAACGTGAGAATACACGACCTAAGCACCATACGCGAACTTTCGTGGATCGACCAAGGCGTGATGGTCCCTGGGATGTGGATCCACGGTCGTGTGGCTGGGGCAAGAAAATAACGTGGTAGTGGTCCAGCCGGCCTCATGACGTTTACGACGAGACGGCAGGTCTTCGTCCCTGTCAAGAACACGAAATGTCGGCCTCTGGTAGAAAGCAAAAGGCACCGCGAAGATTGGACGATGCAATGGGAAGCAGGGGTCACGCCAATGCATCGGTAAAGTAGGCACTCAGCTTATTTGATTATCGGTCTTATTCGAACTTATTTTTGACAGCCCCCTGCCATTTCGACCCCCCTGGGTTGTATAATTTTTGGACCTACGTTATATAACATCAAATAATCGAGAAAAACAGTAAATAAGGTGAGAAAAGCGAGAAAAAAATGCGTCCGCCACCTTTTCTGATGCTGGCACTGAGCCCAACCCTGATGTTTCTGGAACGACGGCAAGCGGGGCCTACAACGTCAGAAACGTGGTTCCCCATCGTGACGATTGACAGCGGCACTTGTCCATCGATCCAGGGGCACAAAAGAAGGGCCAAGCTGGTTGGGCCGGTCAACCGGAACGGTACCGAGGGGCCGTATTCTGATGATGGACTTTGGCGGGTTCTGTACGATCTTCCAGCAATGCAGGTTTCTCCTGACAACACACGGAATTTCAGTAGGGCGGCAATGGGCACGATCCAAGAACCCGCTCAACGGCGCATCGTGACGAAAGCCCGTTCGCTCACCGAGCGTTGGCGTCAGTCGATACTGAATGGACTTCGTCTGGTCCAAGTGTCTACCCTGCCCAACAACGTGCACGAGGTGCACGGAGATTACTTAGCTTTCTCAGGGTTCATACTATGTCATGTCGCCCACTTACTATGAGGGGGACGGACGACCATCGGGAACCTTGGGTAGAACTGCCACACCCAACTAAAAGCCACGTATGCTCTTCATGATCCAATAGCAGCCGCCAAATTAGTCCCTCCCGTGTCAGAGGGCTGTAGCCAGTGTTCCAAGGGAATATCTGGTGATTCCCGGCCTTTACGTCAAGTCTCTTGGGGTTTCTAGTACACTCGAGTCGTGAGATGGGCGTGAGTGGGATAATTCAAAGTTGTTTGTTCACGGTAATGTGTTGGTGACTTCTTTGATGTAGGGTTGTGAGAATTGCTTGGTGGTCAGAATGGTTTGACAGAGAACGAGAAGCACCTCAGTCCCAGGATGTCATGGGTTCCGGGAACGGTGCAGGTGGTCACGGAAGACTGCCGATGATTGGAATTGGCCGATTCCATGATGTGTACCGCGCTGGGTGGCGGTGCTATCGGCGCCTTCGTCGATACTGCCGGCGGGTCGCTGATGGGCTGTACCCGCATCGTGATCTAGAGGTGCGGTCTACCACCACGAGGGGGTGTAAAAGTTTGACCAATACCTGAGAGAGATGAATCAGAGATCGCGGACTATGTATGAAAACTTCCCAGAGAAATACACCTGTGTTTTATTTGAAGCCGGCGAGACGGCCTGTGGCATACGAAATCCACCATGGTTTGATTATTTGGAGGGGTAACCACCACAGCCGTAGCAAATGATGCCACGTGTGGGGGAACAGCCTAATCGGAATACAGATAATCGAGCCAGCCGCCCCCTCCAGTCATTTCCGCGTTTACGGGTCAGACATCGCCTGTGCTTTGTTGAGTAAAGGTGTCGGGTGCGGTCGCGCGGTGAGATGTGGCATCCGAGGAACGCGTACTCATGTCGCTCTCATAGGACTTTGTCCATCAGGCGCGGTCGAGAACCGGGTTACGGTCAAAGGACGGTAAATTGGAACCTCTGCCGCCGATGAGCGTGCAGCACGCGGATCGAGAAGGGAGGGTTGGGGTGTGTCATTGACACCGGTCAGTTCTGGATAACCAGGGGTGGCCAACAACGAAGACCTCAAACAAATCCAGGTATGAGGGGATAGTAAGAGTTGCATGGGCCAGTATCTGATAACTCGTTATCACGAGCGGCGTGGAATGCTGGCACGTGGAAACCACCACCGGCCGGGTACACCACCAAAACCGGCCGGATTCTGCCGCAGTGACCTTGCCACAACAGCCAACAACGATGAAAGTTGCGTTCCTGTCCCTCCTCGCCCTCGTGTCTACAGCGCTCGCATTTCCACCATACAACCCTCAGTCTGTGTTCAGTATCTCCGAGCAGAATACACAGGATATTCGCGAGGGCGTGAACTCTATCTTCGACAAGGCCGAAGATAAAGTCAAGCAATGGGTCCAGGACGGACGCGACTTCATCAACCATAACGGTTTAACTTGTCAGTCTAGGCCTTGTAACACCCTAACCGATGGGGTATTAACGGTTGACCGTGACCAGATGAACTTGTTACCCACCCCGCGCTCTCCGCATATAGGCTTCGTGTGACCAAACCAAAGCTCTGCGACAGAAATGTGAAACAATACTCTGGATACCTGGATATCACTAATGGGAAGCACCTTTTCTTCTGGTGAGCTAGATGCCCAATATCCGCGTGCATACACTGAACCTGGTTTAGGTTCTTTGAATCCAGGGAGGACCCAGCGTCTGCTGACTTCATCTATTGGGCAAATGGTAGAATTGAGGACCACAGGGCATTCAAGAGTTTTGACTGACAATTTTCCAGGTGGCCCCGGTTGCTCATCGACCACGGGACTGCTCTTCGAGCTGGGCCCTTGTCAGATCGCCAATGAGACGAGTGTAACGTACAATAAGCACTCTTGGAACGCACACAGCAACATTCTTTTCCTCGACCAACCTGTCAACGTCGGATACTCCTACTCTGACGATGGTTCCAAGGTCGACCGCAGCGCCGCAGCTGGAGAGGACGTATATGCCTTCTTCCAGCTGTTCTTCTCCCGCTTCCCAGAATACTCCAAGGCACCCTTCCATGTGGCCGCGGAAAGTTACGGCGGAACGTACGCTCCCAATGCCGCCGCCATCGTCCACAGGAAGAACAAACAACTTGCCCTGGCACCTGTCCCCGGCCTGAGAAAGATTAACCTTGCCTCGGTCATCCTCGCAAACGGAATCACGGACCCTTACGAACAAATGGCTTCCATTCCGGATTGGGCCTGTGAGGGCCCTTACGCTTTGTATGACGATCCTCAGGGTCCGCAGTGTCAGGCTTTAAGGTCCAAGGTCCCGACCTGCCAGCGACTCATTCAGAGTTGCTATAATTTCGACTCTCGCTGGACTTGCGTTCCTGCTCAACTCTACTGTTGGTCTCAGCTCCTTGGTCCTCTCCAACGTTCGTCAAATTGGTTTTATCCTCTTCTCCTTCCTAACCCTGACTTGCCAACAGAACTCGGTCTCAACATGTACGACGTCCGTAGGACCTGCGATCGCCAAAAGGACGGACCCCTCTGCTACAAGGGGCTTGAGTGGGTGGAGGCATGGATGAACGATGGCGCTATAAAGAAGGAATTGGGCGTCAACCCTTCTCTGGCCTTCCAGTCTTGCAACATGCAGGTCAACCAGGACTTCACGACCCAGGGTGATGGCATGAGGAACAGCGCGCTGCTTCTCACTGACCTCGTCAACGAAGGTGTCCGCCTCTTGGTGTACGCTGGCAATGCTGGTATGTGGTTGGTAGTTACCTAGTCTGATGGAGTGCGTTGATCACCAACCAGATGCTATGTGTAACTTCATGGGCAACGAGCGTTGGGTTTCCAAGTTCGATAACGTTTTCCACGAGGAGTTCGCGTCCTCCAAACCCACCCCCTGGATTATCAGGGACAATGGGCGCGTTGGTGGTGCTGTCAGGACTGCTGGTGGCAACGGATTCACGGCTGGAAATGTCACATTCCTGACCGTCCACGAGGCTGGGTAAGCCAACTTCTCTGCACCCCATTCTGAAATATGCACTCAGAGGGTTTCCAGCCATATGGTTCCATATGACCAACCCGAGGCCGCTCTCGTACGTCGCTGTCGTGCTTTTGAATGTGCGGAGATGCTGACCCGTTCCACTTATCCAGGACATGATTACCAGATGGGTCAAGAATGTTCCTCTGACGAACTGATACGTTGCATTGTACTTGACTGCATGGATACCGATGATAATATACGCGCTTCTGAGTTTCGGCGTTCCTGATGTCACAAAGGGGTTTGATAGGCCCGCGCCACCCGCCCCCATCTCTGGATCCCTCCTACGCCTTGGGTGGGCTTATCCGTGATCGGAGGATTTCTGGTTCAACGTCCAGGCGTCAAGACGCACGGCTTTGCGGGCTTGAATTAACCAAAGCGCCCCGCCCCGACCGTTGGGCTCGAACACATCTATCACTGAAATCCGAAACTCCACCATGAAGTAGTGAGCGTTCCTCGGAGGGTTTTTGGCTGATTAATCACGGCTGCGCGCTCTGGCAGCCTTCCTTGCTTCCGTCCTTGAAACCTCGACGTTCGGAAGGTGCATCCGTATGAGAGCTGGTCAAAGTCTCTGGGAAGAATCAAGAGTTACGGGCCCGCGATCATGATCGAAATGGCGTGCCCCATTGTCGCCGTCACGCCACCCTCCCACAGCAATTACTTCCTCGACACCCATGAAGTCGGTACTCCTCTTGACGTTCGTAGGAGCATGTGCGGCCTGGGCCACCATTGGTGACCCCGAGGCCCAAGCCATCCTCGGCGACACCGAGATGCCTGTCACCGGCGGCAGGCCGCCCGTGCCCGATGTCACCTTGCCAACGTTGACGCGGGAGCCTATCCAGATCAATGGCGTGGACTGTGAGTGCTCGAGCTCTAGAGCCCTCCCCATGGGCAAGGTTTGCTGATTAAGAGGTGACATCGCAGACGAGTCGGTAAAACACTCCGAGTTCAGTGATCACAGTCTAAGGATTACCAAACCTAAGATCTGTGATCCTTCCGTACGACAGTATTCGGGCTACATGGACATCACTTCCGGAAAACACCTGTTCTTTTGGTGAGGCTCCACATATCTTGAGTTTGGCGCTGTTCGCTTGGAGGTTCCCCACTTAGGCTCATCACCTGCTGCTCCCGCGTAGGTTTTTCGAATCGAGAAACGCACCTGACACTGCCGATTTTGTCTATTGGACCAACGGTGACCACCGCTCTGAGGTTTCTTCTGATCTGACAGCCACTCTAACTATTTGTCGTAGGCGGTCCAGGTTGTTCTTCTTCCACGGGCCTTCTATTGGAATTGGGTCCGTGCCGGCTGACCGAAGAGGGTGTAAACGTGACCTACAATGAATACTCCTGGAACACCGACAGCCACATACTATTCCTGGATCAGCCGGTCAACGTCGGTTTCTCTTACTCCGATGATGGCTCCAAGGTCGATCGCAGTACAATCGCTGGCGAAGACGCTCATGCGTTTTTCCAGCTTTTCTTCGCCAGATTCCCCGAATATGCTTCCGCACCATTTCACATCGCCTCGGAGAGCTACGGCGGGACATATGCGCCACACGCAGCCTCGATATTCCATAAAAAGAATAAAGAGCTCGCTTTGGCACCTATTCCTGGGTTGACGCGGATAAACCTGGCATCTGTCATTCTTGCGAATGGTCTCACGGATCCGCTTGAGCAGCTAGCCTCAGTCCGCGAATATGCTTGCCATGGACCGTACAGGATTCTGGACCCCGACGGAAAGGAATGCAGCTCAATGAAACGAGGGTCAGCCGTATGCGAGCGACTCATCCGGACGTGTTACAGGTTCCCGACCCGTTCAGGGTGCTTGTCCACTGCCTATTACTGTTATTCACAGCTCTATACCCCGATGGAAAGTAAGTGTCGCCTGACCACCTATGTTTCATCCCCGTCATTGTTCACTTTTTCACTCAGAGACGGGGTTGAACCTGTACGATGTGCGTAAAAAGTGCAGCGTGCCGGAGTACGGACCGGAATGTTTCCCGGAAATAGGCTGGCTAGAGAGCTGGATGAACGGCGAAGATGTGAAGACGTCCCTTGGCGTTGACCCCACCCTTACGTTCGAAGCGTGTAAGGCGGACGTCAGCAGGGACTTCGCGCTCCGAGCAGACGCGATGCGGAATAGCGCCCTGCTCCTCACGGATCTTGTGAATGAAGGAGTGCGATTGCTTGTGTATGCTGGGAATGCAGGTCAGCCCACCCCATACAACCCTGGAAACGCCGCTTTGAAATTCTTGAACACAGATGCCATGTGCAATTACATGGGTAATGAACGTTGGGTCAGTAAATTTGTAAACGTTTATCACGAGGAGTTTGCGGCGTCGGAAGGAAAGCCATGGGTCACGAGGACATCGAGGCGCAGGGCAGGCACGATTCGCACAGCAGGAGGGCGGGGATCAACAGCTGGTAATGTTACGTTCGTGAACGTGTTCGAAGCTGGGTGAGTTTTTTTTCTCGTGTTGTTGTTTTTAGGTTTGGTCTAACTAATGGGGATACTCAGTCATATGGTCCCGTACGATCAGCCCGAGGCTGCACTGGTGGGTAGATTTTTTTCACCAGAGAGCACACCTGACCGATGCGATGTCCACCTTAGGACTTGATCACGCGGTGGATCTTGAATGTTCCCCTGACCGATATTTGACGGATCTATTTTTCTGTGATATGTCGTTATCTTTGCGTTCGGCCAAGAAAGTTTAATCGGGCAAAGGTATGGTCCCGGAGTGGGTTCCGGCAGATGCACGAGGTCACATTATGTGTGCTTGTGTATTTTAGTCTATGGCGTAGAATTTGCATCACTCTTGGCATCCTCCAAACCCTTCTTGAAACCCTCCAAAGTCCTCGCGAGCTGTCCACCGCTCGCCTGACCCAAAATGCCAGCGATTTGACCCGCGGGGGAACTGATCAATCCAATTAACTGGGCGCGAAGCGTGTCGAGCGTTGGCAGGGACGCGACGTCTCGAACAGCCGCAGCCTTGAAGACCCTCCCTTCGATCAGCGCACCCATGACTGTCAACTCGGGGGTGAGGGTCGGTTTGACCCGTTTGACCCTTCGCCCGGGAACGAAATCCGGATCATCCGCGGATGGCTTTTTTGACGACGAAGCCCGTGCCGCTTCTCCGGGTTTTAAAGGGGGTATCGACTTTTGTAACGCGTTTAGAATCGCGTTTAGCGTCGGAGGGTCGAGCGACGGGAGCGACAGGACAGCGAGGCCGTTCTCCACCGTCTTGGAAATATCTTTTGCTGTGTCGGCGTCAATGGGGGTATAATCGCGCAAAGCAGCCCCAAAAATAGAGGTACGGATAACCGTGAGGGATGGTGGGATGGTGATGGAAGGGTCGTTGTTTGGGGTCAAGGGCGTGGGTCCAGGGTTGAGGAGAGAAGGTGCAAAGCCGCCTTTACGTGCGGTAGCGGCGGCAATGTCTTTTCGGAGCTTCGTGAGACGCGAAATGGAGAATTTGGTGTGTTGCAAGAAAATGAGCGGGGACTCCTTGCTCGTCTCGAGGAGCCGGAGGTACTGGTTGTACAGGAACTGTTTTCGTTCCGAGTAAATCCGTGGCTCGGTTTTCTTTGGGTATCGCCGTGGTGGTTTTACGGACACGGCATATGTCCGCACAGACATTGCCCCCAAAGCCGAGGCTGGAGGCAGGGGCCTTGCACGAAGCACCAGAGTCTGCATTTCGGAACGTCGGAGGTGGAAAGCGAGCGTGGAAGCGACCACGTGCCACGTGACCCTGTTGAACTCAGACGCGTCTCCTCTCGGGTGTTCTCCGTTGCTATCAACGAACCCTCACGACAATGGTCGGCCGCCGCGCGACTCCAGAAGCAGACACCACAATCACCCACCACTTGCCACTACCAGACGATGATTCTACTCAAGATGTTTCCATGTCGTTCGTAATTCCACCACAAGCGGATGCCAGCAACCTCTTGGATCAGAATTACGATGATTTCTTCTCTGGCCCGGGCTCCGTCACCTTCAGCACTCCAGTTCTACCGAGGCATCTTGCGAATGCTACACAGTCTGTGCGTAAGGTGACGGGGGCGAATCGAACCCCCGCGGGCATATCTGGTCATATCCTCGGACAAACCTTTACGACACATTCAACTACCGGGCTCGAAGTACCTGGCGATAGGACGACAAAGCCATTCGTGTCCACGGGCCCGCCGACGACCGCCTCTACGACTTCAATTGCGGACCCAGGCCCACCTCGACTTGGCGGTGTGCCGTCAGGGAGCGATCCGGACGCGAAATTTTACGACGGCCCAATGTCAAACCTGGCGTTGCCGGTGACATCTGTTATCACCACCAAAGCGTCCGGCACTCATCCGGGCGTTCAATCAATGCCAACATCGATCCCTTCTCACCATTCAACGAACACGCAGAGTACGCAAATCTCCCGTCAGCATCCGACACCGGCCCGTCAAAAGAAGAACCAGAGCGTCAAGTCGAGCCAGGCGACGTCGAAGCTCCGGGGTGGGAACGTTCTAGATGGAGAAACGGGAACACCTGTGAGTTGCGCTCTACTTTATCAGCCATCGTGGGACGTGCGAATCCCCGGTTAAGGTTATACGGCATGAGCTTGGATGACGGGACTGATATTTTGCTCCACGCTAGACTCAAACTCGTGTTCGTGGCGGTGCAGCCAAACGCCTAAAGCCAATACTTTCCAATCGCGGTGCCGGTCGTGTTAAGGGACAGATTGAATTGGGTCCGGCGAGTTCGAATCCGCGGAGCAACATTCCCTGTCATGCGCCTCCCACGGGGAACGAACGCCCCGACCCCGATTTACTCGGTGACACCGCGGAAAATTCTGGGGTAGTGACTCAAAGTTTGGTAACAACTGTTTTGCCACCGCCTGAACCTACTCAGTGAGTGGCTTGATTCACTTTCTTTTCGTAATTGCGCCGTTGGTCAGGGTGCTCATTTAGCGTGTTTCATTTAACCACGAGACCGCCAATGAATTGGCGGTTAAGTTTTGTGCTTGTTCTTCGTTGAATCTGGCATCTAATCAAGCGAGTCTGCATCGAACCCGAATGACTAACATAATGAAATTCTTCTGATAGGTCACGCCTTGGCATCGCATCAGGCGGGGCCGATTCGAATGGCTCTTCACCATCTTTTGGCCCGGCAGTAGATCATGTGGGCGCGAAAACCGCTCAAGAGACTGCAGAGGAAGAACGTAAAGACGACGATCGGCTTGCGGTCTCCCGACCATCACCGAGTAAAACCGTCAGGGAAACCTCGGATCGGAACGACGGTGGGATTCGACAGGATTTTGCGCCTACGCCTGGGACCTCTATTGCCGTATCGCCAATGCGACCCTCCAGGAAGCGTGCATTGTCAGCTGGACACGAATCGGATACCGAACCGGGTGGCACTTGGCCCGATGAATGGAAGAAGCGGTGCTTGATCACCGAGTCGAATCTGGAAGGTGAGGTAAGGGGTGGTGGCGAAAGGAAGGAGGCCCAGCAGACACGGCGTGTGGAAGATGGGGAGAAGCCGCGGGCGTTTGCTCAGCCTTCACACAAGAAAAACGGGGTGGCTTCGGGTTCGTTGACCCTTACGAGACGACTGAAGGCCAAAGCTGCTCGGGAATCTCCCCGGGTGCGTAAACTCAGGGATAAACTGGCAGGACGCGTCGTCGCTGGAGGAGGCAAGGGAAGAAGGAAATCTGGAGCCGCTCCTAAGGTTTCGCGTGGAGGACGTGCTGTGTTGCACCCTTGCAGTTTTCCAGAGAACGTAGGCGCATCAACAACCGCGAGCGTTGCAATGCTTGAAGGAAAGGGGTCCGATCGTGCATCGTTGGGTGAAACGACCGGGCCTACGATGCCGTACGGTGGCGACAACGTGAGCTTTATTTCCTTTTCTCGGCTGGGATGCAAGCGTGGATATTTGAAATCTGATGAAATGACTTTTTTTTAATTATGCGCCTGCGTTTTTATGACTAACGGGTTTACGTGGCCATTCGTCGCCCTCGAACTTGATTGTGATCAAAATACAACAGCAGCAGGATGGAGCGATCGACAGGTATACAGGCGGGATTGCGGGAGGACCCTCTTTCCGCTCCATATTGAAGCGGAGCACGGTACGCACCGAGTTTCGATTTGAACTCGCCACACGGTTGGGCACCAGCCGTGGCTCCGCAGCGAAGGAGAACCCGGGACCGGGCGCGTTCAGGAGCAGCAGGGAAGATGGAGATCAGGCGGCTGGAAGATTACAGAAACGTCCCAAGCTGGGTGAATTGCGGGGTTCCAAGAGTGGCGTAGTTGGGTTGGAGGAACCTTCCCCGTCTTCTCGATTGAGCGAGGCAAAGGAGGATGATCATCACGGTCAAACTGGAGGTCACGCGGGCGTCCGGAAGGGGAGTGCTTGTTCAGGTTCCAAGATTTCATCTACGACATCAATGGGTCGAAGCAAGAGGACACCGTTGATCATCCCAGAGGCATTCAGGTTCAGTACCGAGCAAAGAGCGAGGGACCGGGAGAAGTTTGACGAGGCGGTGCGTGCGAAGCAGAGGGAAAAGGAACGACAGCTGGAGGAAGACCGTGCAGCTAAAGCGGTGGAGGAGGAGCGCGGAATCAAAGAAATGAGGAAGAGAGCCGTGCCGAAGGCGAACTCTATCCCGGAGTGGTATGCGACAATGCCGAAGAGGAAGGCGGCGTGAGAGGGGAGCAAGCACCGTCGCAGTCTGTTTGTTATTCTTCTTCAATGGAATTACAGTCGTGTGTGGGGTTGTATTGGATTGTACCTGGGGGGGGGGGGACGGGGAGGGCCGAAATGCACGGGATGAACACAGTACAGTTTTTCCCCATCAGACGCTTTGAGTTGGCTTAGCACGACGTTGTTTTGCCGCCTCTCCTTGACCCAGGCGTTACGCGTGCTGCACCCCCGAGAGACCGGAGCGAAGGGGCGGTTACGGATATCCAGATATCAACTACACATCGTGGTTGCTGGGTGTCCGCAGATCGCGCTATTCTGGCATTAACGCTCGCGTTCGCCTCACGGTCAGCCAACCCTCGAGGCCTGAGGGGGGCGGAGGCATTCCAAGGCGTTGCCGTCGACAATGCCCAGAGGCGATGCACACACCTTTTTTTCGTATTAGCTCTCTTTGGTCAAATGCGTCGGGAGCAAAAGAAAAAGAATTGAAACACAATGGCGCATATACACACACAAACCCTCCCCTCCAAAGGGGACAAAGGAAGAAGCCTCCCTCGGCTAAAAGAAAGGCGTGGTTGTGGGGGAATATTCAGATATCCAGAGAAACTAAAGTCACATTCTGTTTTTGTTTTGTGGGCCACGACGGACGCGGTGACTTTTTCTCCACGTGGGAATTTTTGTATTTTTGTTTGTTTTTTGTTGGATTTCGGAAATAAATAAAAAAAGAAAATAGGAAAATATAGGACCGAAATTAAGGTCATGAGGATGACGGCACGGCGGGGCATTTGCAAAAGTGGAAATGATCGTCCGAATTTGGTTCGACGGATGTACCGGTTGCTGGGGTGGTCCCTCTCGGATATAAAAGCAGGCGGCTCCTCCTCCGTTCCCTCCACAGCAACCCTCCCAACCCAGAGTCACTTGCGATCTACTCCTACCAACCAGAAATGTCTCCATCCACCGTCGCCTCTACCGCCTCTACCATCCCAGTCATCTCCCACACCCACAGTGATGACAAGTCCTGTGTCAACTACTCCTCTCCTCAGTGCTGCCACTGCGGCTGGAGGGGTTCCCACTCTCCCCAATGCCCATTCAAGCGCAAGTAAACAACGGATGATGTGATACCACCATCTCCATCTTCTGCTACACCCCCTTTACCCGTTGTTATACTTGTGTTTGTTGTGCATTTGCTGAACCGCTTACCCATCCATCGCTGTACGTCTCTCTTCCTTCACCAACTCTAACCTATACTTGGTATTGAGATTACTCCCACAGTCCCGTCCATCATCATTCTCGGCTCGATACTTGTTGGCCTTGCCACCACACCTCCCTCCTCCAGTCATTAAACGGGCTGCCCCAAACATATACCACCACCGCCGCCGCCCCAGTCATCGCCGAAGCCTTCTCGACCATCATCGCATCGTCTCACCTTTCGACCTTTCGTGTATCATCAATCGTCGTCAGTTATCATAGCAAGGCCGTCGTCGTTCGATCTAATTATTCGCATGCAAAATGGATTGTTCTGTCTCGCTGAGGACTTGTTGATGTTGTAGGAATTTGTCGTGTACGATTTCGTTCCTCTGCAGCAGAACAATCCTGTTTGTTGTACTAGCTCCCCCAATCCATCGCTTTACCAAACTCGTGCTTCCTTGTTTCAGACAAGTGTGTGATCTTGTTCGTTGCCACACACGTGATGAGTTCTTACCCCACACTCGCGAGCAATGGTCTCTCGGTGGCCGGCTGCAGAGTTGAGATCTTATCCATCGGTCTCTTCATCCTCACGCACAAGTCGCGTCTGTTAATTGCCGTTTGGTAATTCTTCCGTCACTCACGTTCTTTGATCCCGAACATCCGACATGCAGTCTGAAGCTTGGATGATGAAACAATTTGGATCTTGATCTCAATCCACTCGTTATCTCTGTCCAGATCAAACTCACTATCCTGCTATCCCCCTCGTTCCACATCCTCTCTTCCATTAGAGTCTTCGTTGCTGGTCTGCTGACGACGACGACGACGCTGATCCCATGATGACACCACCCCGCATCGAGGGGGGAAGAGTCAAAAGGTTATCCCCCTCAACATCATCATCTCTTTTTCTCGTTTCCTCCTCATGCGCCCCTGACCCGTCCCATCTCCGTCCGCGTGCGACTCATAATCCGGAAAGATCGCCCAATGATCAAATCTGGCGTCTACGTTATCTCTCTCACACACAGCAACGCCTCCTACTAGCCCGCGGAGAAACACCTGCAACGTGGGCCCCACCCCCCTCTCTCTCCGTTGTGATTCGTCTCTACGGGCCGTTCCTAACTCAAACCCACACGCGCCTGTCCTTGAGGACCTCACGGTCTTCCCTTACGGGTTTATCGTAACCCAACTCCGATCTCGGATGGCCCGGAAACAAAGGAGATAATATATTCATTTCCGCCAGCCATCCGACGCACGCCACTCCGGGCCGTAAAGCGCAAATGGAGTTGGAGTGGGAGAAGGCCATTACCAGCCAAGGGGGGGGGGAACCACGGGGACAACGGTAGCCTTCCACGACTTTGGCATCGTGGTTCTTCCCCATCAGTTTGTTGAATGGACCCAGAGGCTACGTCATTGCCCGCTTATCCGGATTATCTAACCCTCACCCGTTCCGTCGTCCGTATCGCGAGAGCGCGTGTCGGATGTCCGTCCGGATACAACACACACCCTTGTTATCTCCACAACATGTGTCCATATGGCTTTTTTTTTCATTCGGCCGAAACGTAAAAGATTAAAGGTCGTTGTAACATCAGGGGCGGATCTCAAGGAATCGTATTCAATTCGTCCACACGTCGTCATTCCCGTTGTTTTTCTTTTTTTTCTTTTCCACCAAAAAAAAACACTCACCACTCTTCGGTTCGGGTCTTCTCGTGAGACAAAAACTTAGGCATCGCGCAACTCCGTGTTCAATACACACAACCTTATCTCTCTCTATCTCTCTCTCATCATTCCAATTTCATTTCGTCCCCCGATGACCACTTCGCACACGTACTACTACTATGCGCGCCCGCATTCCCCCTTTTCTATTCACGAGTCAGCGTGCATAGAACATCAGAAGAGGATCAGGCACCGTATCTTCCACCATTCGTTCACCGCCCACGCCAAGAACTTATAATAACGGGTTGGCAGGGAAAAGGGCAGCGACCAACACATGATCCATCCTGCCGTAAAATGTGAGCGAAAAATCGGGTCAAATCCAAAACAATAAAGGGGAAAACGTGAACGGTGGAGTGGAGACTCGACAACAGACAACCAGGGAAGCAGCCGATTGTGTGTCATGATCCCCAAGAGTTGGCCCCCGGGTCAAACGGTTGTCTCTGGTAGCGATGTTTGCGTATTAAACAACTCTGGGTAATGTAATACGAGCACAAAAGCCGATCCTATCAGGTTGTATCCTAGGCCACCAACGTTATCTATGATGGTGACCTTTGGTGTCCCATGACCAACGCGCGGATAATTCTCATCATCCACCATGATCCTCAGCGTCATCGGGTAGCTTCCTCTCTCTCTCTCTCTCTCTCTCTCTCTCTCTCTCCCCATCTCCGCTTCGGAGGCGGCCTCCCATCGGAACGCCGGCGGTGGAACAAAGGTGGCCGGGCTCTCAGTGGATCTTTCCATTCTCCGCCTTGACGACCCGATCGACCTCATCCTTGGCTTTCGTCGGAGATGCCCAATGCCCTCTTGCGTTCTTCTTTCGTACCGTGAAACACGCGATTCCGAGATACTCGGTGATATCATTTATCACAAGAGTGACGAATCGCGCGTAAGACGCCAAAGAAACCACCAACGTAGCAAGCACGTATAGGTGCAGGCGCCCCGGAGTCGTTTGAATTATCGGCGGGCTAGAATGGAGAGAAGAAAGAAACAAGCGTCAACTCTACACACATTCAAGAGCTTCGCGAAAAAAAAGAAAAAAAACGGCACAAGTCCGATCGGGAAATCTCAAAGATCAACCCAATCCTCTCGCCTCTTTGCTGGGACAAAGGCGTCCGATACGTCGGCGCCAGAGCTCAATGGCTCAAGAGCAAGAAAGAACAAAGAAAAGACCAAAACTTACCGGCCGAATATCCTGGGGAGATTGACATCCAAGGCACCGATTGCGCTCCATATCCATGTGGAGTCCAGCAAGGGAAACTCGGTCTTGGTAACGTGCGCAAGTATGATCCTACCTACTTGGTGCGCGAACATGAGACCCCAGGCACACAAGAACGGCACCAGCGACTCGGAGTAGATGATCGCGGAATCTTCCACACTTGGGTGCGATAACCAAAAGATTTGCAGAAGTGCCGTCACCGGGAATGGAAGCAAGTACAGCAGAGGTGTGAAAGGGCTCTGTCCGCTCTGTCTGCGGCTCTTGTAAACGTTTGAATAGCTGTTTGGGCGCAATTTAATGTTCAACAGGGCGAACGTGGCTGATGGATAAGAGCAGGGAGGGGGTGACGTATGTACCCACCTGGTAACTATATTGAACGCCAGGGCCGCCGCTCCAAACATCATGAAAGCAACGTTCAAGCCGACGTTTGGAACGATCTCGCTGATCCATCCAACCTTCTCCAATCCGATAACAGTGAGAATTCCCCGATCCCAAAACGAAGGTCCTGTGGGCAACAGAACGTGTTAGGGTGACACCCAACGCGTCTCGACTCCAAAAATCCATAACCGTACCATAGAGCCCGGTGATGATGAAGATGACCACAATCATCAGAATCCCTTCTATTGGTCCCGAGAACACGCCTAGGTAGAGTTGGCCTGCCAAGAGAGGGATCACTCGTTAGGTCATCGAGCGAAAACTTTCGACAAAGCGTCATACGCATGGCGTACGAACGCACTACGGAGAAAGAACGCCAGAAGGGAAACAATACATACCGGTGTGATATTCTTCCCATGTCGTCAGATAGAAGTTGGCCAACGTTGCGATCTGGGAAGCGACAGTCCACCAGGAACGTCCCAAATTAAGTGCTTGCGATACCAGTATGGCCTCCAACTAGTTCAGGAAAGACACCAATCAAACGGGGCGAAAGCGAGGCAAAACGAAATCAGCTTTCTGTTCGTTCCGCGATATGACTATCGCAGATCCAGACCAGACGGTCTCGACGCGCTTTTTTTTTTCTTTCGCAAAAACAATCCTCACCGTCGTGTTCATCGCGTCGCATCCTGCAACAAATGATGACCATCAGATCAGCCCTGAAAATTTTCTCTCCCAACTGAATGGGGGGGGGTGCGTGTGGGGGTTCTAGCCTCACCGTGGTCGAACATTTCACCCAACGGTCCTGCCATTCCTGTTCGTCGGGCTTGTTTGCTACGCATTCCGACCGATACATCAGTACATCCCACATACCAAAATAGGGCCCGCGCTCACCCATCGATTGCGTCAAAGCTCTGATACAAAAACAATCCGGCGGCCCACCTATACAACCACAAACGCCGTCAGTTTTTGAAACGATCAATATGCACATAGAGCGGGAGAGAAGGCTCGATGACGCAGCGGAAATTCTCTTCAGGGGGGAGGGGAATAAACGCAAGAAACCTACGTGAAATAAATCCACTGTGGCGGACCAGTGGCGCCCCCCTTCTCGGTCAAGTACCCCGGGTCGTAATAGAGCATCGTTGCAAAGTTGAACAGGACAAGGGCAAACCCGGAAAACGTTATCTGTCGCCATGATGGGTCAATAAATTGAGAAGAGAGAGAGAGCGAGCGAGCGATGAGTGGGTGGCGCGGCCACGACCAAGACACGCTTACAGTATTCGGAGCGACCCATCTCGGCCATTGCTCGACTAGCCAGTTCCAGTACGGGTTCAACACGTAGTTTGATAATATAGATCTAGGTTGCAACGACAACACGAGTCAACGACCTCTGCGAGAAACCGGGTCGAGACGCATGGCAGGACGTCATTGGGTGTACCCACTTGTCTATGCCCTGGTACTTGTACTTGTTCAAGTTGTGCAGCGCTTGCGGAGGGATGTATCCCATCTTTCGTATGGCAAATCAGTAGGACAAACCGAGAAGGACCACGGAAGTACAGAGGGAAGAGGGGCAAGATTTTTCCACCGGGGTGCCAACTCTCAGTAAAATTGCGTTCCACAAAAAAAAGCTGATGATCATGACTATGACGTGGTCAGTCACGTCACGTCACACGCCGATCACTTGTCAAATCCGAGCGATTCGCATTTCCAGATCCCAACCAGAAGCGGTCCAACGGGAATTACAGGCATTGCACTAGGGTTTTTGCGTACGGGTAACGCGGAGTAGCAGTATACGAGAGCTAAAGTAACTGTATGGTCAGGGTTCAGAACCCTAGATGTTCAACAAAACTACTCCAAGAAGGATCCAGCTCAAGAGGTCTAGAACTTTCGTTCAGGACGAGATGACCAGCATCCCCATGCACGTGTACGCCTTGTGCGAGCCCTTCAAATGGTGAAGAACGATTGGACGTTTCATTGGACGGAATGTGCCGAGAGGATTCGCCTCGCATATTGAACCTCTCGGGGATGTTGAAAATGGGAATGGGGAGTTCAGGCGTCGTCGAGATGATTGGGCCGGCAGTCACGGTCGAAGAAGAAGGGCACGATGATGGGAAATTGATGGTATGTGATGATTGCGTGGAATTGGACGATATGGTTTCGAATGCTTTCAGATCCTCGATGATAATGGGATGGAGATTTTCGAATTCCCAGTACGCCGCCAATGATTCTTGCAGCGATGTACTAGTGTGGGAGTTGAATGTTTGTAACGGTGGCCGCTGAAGGACGGATCCAGAAGGAGGGGTCCCGGCAGGAGACCTGGCTTTCACCACTCGAGTCTGCCCACTAAGCCGACCGAGTTCTGCCATGACTTCTGCAGGGACCTTTCGCTTCTCGAGGGCAGCTCTGGCTTGTTTGCGCAGGTTGTCGACGGTGACCTGAGACAGGCTTAGTTGGAAGAGATAATGGTCGATGCCGTAACGATCGCAGACGTACGGTATATTTTCTGACCAACGAACCCGATCTCTCGGCCTCATCAAGGCAGGCACACATCCGATCGAGCTCGTCGACAGCTGATTGTACTAGATACGACGAAGGCACCCGTGTTGCGACCAAGCACATTACCACCTGGATTCAATTATACGTTATGGAACATCGATCGGGGCAGGTGAACGCGAGTGAGCCGAACTTACCGCAGCGTCCACCGCATGTGACCAACAAAACTCGGCACGCGAAAGAAATTCGGGGACCCCCTCAAACGTCAAACAGATACCACGTATCAACCTCCAGGCGGACCGGAAGACTGCAATAAACGACGGTGCGTATTTGTGTTTGAGGATATCCCCCGGCTGGTCAGCCAAAACTTGGGAAAAGTAAGGCTTGTGGAGGTGAAGGAGTGCTTTTTCACGGGGTTGCAGGTGGTTAGCATGGTCAACTCAACCACGTCAGGTAATGGTTACTCACTTGACTCCTTGCTGGACACACCAAGCCACCGGACGATATTGATTTCTGCGGGCGGCAACGGACCCTCCTGTTTACCAGCGCAGTCGGACAAGTCCATCTTCGGTATGATCGGAAAGTTCCTGACTGCAGTGTCGAACTGAAGAATGAGCTGATACGATGGACTGTTGCTGCCAAAAGTTGACGCCATCACGTTGTGGAGTAACTTCGTGTATCGCGACAGCCATGGTTGATCTGGTCGATATGGGCGATCAGATGGGGGTCCCTGAATCCGAGGACCAATCTTACACTCGTCTGAAGGGCTGTTCGGTAGCGCACAGTCAATGAAGGCAGGGGACAAAAGTGGCGGGCGGCCGTATGCACAGCTCTGTTATTGATAGTGGGTTTCAGCCTAACGGGCGGATGCAAAACAAATGATCTACCATCCACGTGTCCTTGACAAATAGCTGCCAGAACAGACGGCGCCGCCGCACACGGGTATTGTCGTCCAGTCTCCAATGAGTTGGGTTTATGTCTGTTGGTAGGTTGAGTCGAGGATTCGCAACCTAGGCCACCTCAACTCACGCAATCCAATCTGTTAGTAGTGCATGGATGAGTAATGATTAAGCTCGTAGTATGCATTCTTGTTGACCCACCCCATGTGCCAGCCTTATGGCCAGTCCGAGGCATGTCCAAGCTTGGCTGGATCTTCGGTGTGAGGGGTCACGATCACTGAGATCGAGGTACCAAGTCATTTGAAGCTTTTCAGAGTCAGAGGGGGCGTTCCACGTATGCGAATGACGCGTACCAGAGCGTGGATGGCCCATAGTGTTGTGTAGACAGCGGGCGGTGCTAGACTCATCGCCGCAGAGGCGAGCATGTAATATTCCTCTGCCTCTACCGCGCCGGGTGTTTTCGTCGTGTCAAACAACGTAGCCAGCGCAAACACAGTGCAAAGGAGCGAGGACGCATGTGCGGAACGCGCTGGGTTAATTTCCCATTTTCTACACCAGGGGTTAGAAACCCCCCGTTGGGCGGAGGGGACCGTACTTACTGGTTATATACACTATCCAGCACTTCCCCGTAAAGCTCCTCCCTCGGGATGCCGTCCCATCTGGGCGCATCGTGAGAAAATCATACAAGGCTGTGAGGGAAGACATACATGTGCCGACCGTATTCCAGATACAAGTTGCACAAACGTTCGGCATCTTCTCGCGTGGGCAGGAAGCCACGTAGTTGTCTCCTAACGTTGTCAGAGTTTCTCGTGGGTATGGTTTCATGAAATGTTGCGGCGTCTACGATGGTCGTTGAAATGTTGGGGAAGATGGGTGTGAAGAATTTGTCGGTGCTTGCAACCTAATATCATCCCGTTCATTCAGCCTCGGTCGAAACGTGCAGAACCGGCGCCGCGTACGTGTGCTAAGTAATCTGAGCGCGCGGTTGGACCGAAAAACCTCGCGTCGCCGGCAGTACCCAGAGACAGTGTACCTGGGAATCTTGTTGGAGAATGCAGATACGGATATGACGCATGACCCTCACCATAGGAGCCGTGCGATTCTCTATCGGACCCGTTGTCGACTGAGGAAGGACCGGCGGAGGAAGGGCTTGTTGGTGAATCCTCCATCATAGGATCGTTCGAGCTTGAAGTACTTCGTTGTGCATCTTGGAGGGCTCTTTCGAGCTCCTGTACGCGAGCAGTCAGAGAATCGATCCTGAGTTGCATGCCTTCATTGTCTGCCACGACGACTGCCCTTAGTTGCATGGCACCTGAATTAATCGGGGGATCGTAGGCGTATGGGGGAGTTTTTATACCTGCTCTTGCCACTTGGCATAGTGCCTTGGAAGGAAAATAAGGCCGGAGAGCGTTAGATGTCATCCTGGACCGAATACGGGAATGCTGGATGCTTACCAGTGGGACACAACGCGGCACATCCTCGTTTCCGACAAGTCTCGCAGGGTACCTGGAACTGACCACGTCAGGGTTTGGACCTGCGGAAGCGATGCCGGCTACCTTGCGATCGCACTTGAGCTTCAGCCTAACAGGACAAATGTTGAGTTGAAAGGAGTCGGCAAACAAGAGACCGGATGAGGTGGGAACCAGACCTTCTACACTCAGCACAGGATACCGGTTGGCGGCCTGGGCGACGCCTGTCTTTTGGAGGGTTCGGGCGACGCCTATCGTCTGAAAGGTTTGGAGAAGCACGGGAGACAGTGTCTGTGCTGGTAACCATTTGTAGCGGTTCAAGTCGTTGGAAGCATAGGCAGCACGTAGGCGGGATGAGAATATGGGGTCCATTACAGCAGCGGGTTTTGCATTATGTACTGAGTCCGATCCGAGCTTGATGAACGCCCGCCGACCACGTCTCATCTCCTTGATCCACGGAATGTACCTTCATACCTTATTATTTGTACGTACTATAGCGTGCAACCCCCCACTAGCCCCCTTCCCCTCTCACACACCATGAATGGGCCAGCTGGGCCGCAGTCCAACCTACAGCTACGGTCCAAACATACCAGCACAGCACATACGAGAACGAGGACCCTGCTCATCCCTTTCATCATCTGCTACGAAAGATTTCGTCTCATGTCCAACAGCACCCTAACCCAAATCTTCTTCGCCCGCTGCTCTATCGGCCGTTTGACGGCTCGCCCTCCCAGAATCAGAATCCCCGTCTCCAACGGCAAATGTTCCCTTTTTATCTCACCTCCCCACCGGCAGCCGGAATACAATCCTGACCCTTTACCCTAGCGCGCATTCAAACAAGCATCAAAGCATACATCCTTTCCAACGGCCGACGGGTGTTTGTTCGGTAGCCAGCACAGAACTTCCCCACATAACCGGTTGCCGATAAATCCGGCTGAACCGGCGCTGACTCTTCCGGGAACTTTCTTGCGGATCGTTGAAGCCTCCCTCCAGCATGCTACACCGGTAAACGGTTCTCGAAAAAGGTCCACAGCCGGACGGGCTCGTTGGTCAAAGCACAGATATTGGTACTGCAGCCGGACCCAGGTTGCCTTCGCGCAGTTGATCAACGGCATGTGATCGATCGTCTCCATTTCCTCAAGGGTCCCGCACAGTGAAACCACACTAGCAGATCCTGGTTGAGCGTGGACCAGTGGACTGGCTTGACCGCTGGGCGCTGATCCAATATACTCATCATGCTGTAACATGGCCTTGACACACTTGTCCGACCAAACTTTCAGCTCTCTCGACCCAAATCCCGACAAATTACTCAGCTTGGCCCCTGTCGAGTCGGCACGCTCCAGGACTTTTCCGGATAACGAACTAGTGTGCTGATCACGAAGAACCCTAGGGTCGAACACGTGTGCTATTCTTGTCCATCCCCTCAGTCCTAGCTGGACGCTTCCCGGAGAGAAGCCTCCCTATCTGGCGCGTCCGTTTGTATCCTCGGATAGCAGGCGGTGCCCCAGATGGCCGCCCTCGAACTAACCCGATCCGTCTCGTCGCCCAAGGTAAAATCTCCACCGCGTTTGATTGTTTCGTGCTCTCTGACCCCATCGGACCAAACGAAATATACGCCAGAATATCACTCCACCAGGCTCGTCTTCAAGCGTACTGAATACCCTTCTGGCGCCGTGACCAGAAGCCCTGTCTCCCACCTTTCAATTGCACGCTGAAACAGGGTTTTGAATACTAAAGAGGTTTACCCCACATGGAACCATCTGTGTCGTTATGTTTGCCAATGTTTCATTTCCAACCCATCCCTTCCACGACCTGTCGTGACCTTATAGAGGTGCGTTCGGTTACCTCCCTAGTTTGGACGTTCTGGCTCTCAAGTTCCTCAGGTGAACACGTTAGCGGAGGCTGATATTGAGAACCGAACCAGCTGGGCTCCATCTCTTCTCCCACCCCGAAGGGTACCTAACTGGCCTATCCGACGGTTCCTGGACACAATGGTCTTTGCCTCTGGTTCCGTCCCTGGCCCACCGGCAGAACAACCCCGTACATATGAGAACCTCATGATCAGAAAATCACATCTTCGCTTTGCGCGTCACAAATATGGCTTGCGGGCGCTCGTATCTTAAGAGAGGCGTGCTATCTCAGGCGTGTCTCGTTTCTCTGGGGATCAAATTGTTTACTAACGGACCCTTGCAGATCTGTAATGCGGTCCTGCAACGTCATCCTGGTCAAGCCCCCTGACTCCCTTCGAATGATATCCAGAAATTAGTTCGCTATCTTCCGGGTATAGTTCCATCAGCGCTGTTCCCACATGCCAAGGACACCCCCAACACCCCCCCTGAAGATCAACTTGTACGTTTTTTTTTGCTGATGCTAGTTTATTGCGCCAAGGCGGAGCATATGTTTCACATTACAGTATTGTGAGGTTTGGGGTGATGGTGTAGGGTGTGCGTGTGAAGGTTCCTAATGACCCATACGTTGGAAGACTTTTTTTTCTCCGGTTCTCATTGGTGGATTCACCGACCCGAGCCCCGGTTCCGGGGGCCCGAGCGCGTTGTATTCGTGATCCTCGCTCGTCAAACGCCAAAAGAATGAATGGCCGAGGTACGTACAGCCCTCCTGACAAGGAGCGGAAGTGCGGATGATGGATGTTCCTTCACTTCGTCCTAGTCACTGCGAGAGCGGGATCGCCCACCCCCAGCGGGTGGTCCAACATGTCCTCGGGCTGGTGAACCAGAACTGATATGACAGTTCGACGGATCTTGGCAAACGGAGACCACCTGGAGTTGTCGCGAGCTCGGGCCGGTCGTTCACCAGGTTTCTCGGGGTGGAGGACACAGGGTTTCTGACAGCGGCCTTTTCCCCACCGCATGGGAGCGGAGTCCGTTGGATCGTAGCGCTGATGTTAAACCCCTCTGTGGTCACGGTGGGTCTTCAATATTCAAATGGATAAACGGAAAGCAACAATGTAACAGTAAACATTGGAGATGGAATACTTCCTGATCGTGATCCGCACAGCCCTTGTGAACGTTGTGGAATAGAATTCAACATTACAATCCATACTGGTGAACACTTTATAGGAAGTGAAGGGCACAGGATATTTTACCACCGCAGAGGTTGACGATTCAAAAACACGTTAATACCTCCTGTCCTCGTACCTGGACCGTCTATCCCGGTCATGGCGCCTGTCATCAGGCCTATAATCGTCGTATCTCTCCCTGTCGTAACGGTCTCGGTCACGCTCCCGGTCATCCGGGCGGCGGGTGTAACGGGTGTCGTATGGGCGAGGATCATACATCCTATCTGCCATGGTAAGACCCGAAGCTTGAAGCCCAGTGAAATAAGTACGAAAAGACAGAGAGGACAACGAAAAGGAACTGACTCTGACCGCGGTCACGTTCGTGACGCTTGGGGGGACCGTAATACCTTCCCGGAGTGGGAGTTCTAGCGCGTCCTCTGCGGGCCTGACCGGACGTTCAGCGCTTCGCCGATAATGGGAGAAACGGCGAACGGACCTTCTCAATTACAAGGGTCTTGCCAAGAAAGTCCTGCCCGTTCAAAGCAGCAATCGCGGCATCAGCCTCTGCTGGGCTCTCCATGGTCACGAAACCGAATCCGCGTGACTCATGGGTGTGGGGATCACGCATGACTTGGGCCTTCTGAACCTATTCGTTGTGTTGGCGACAAGGCTGCACATATGGAAAACTGTGCCTTACCCGTCCAATAGCGGCGAAGTGGTTTTCCAAATCCCTGCTGTCGACACGGTGGCTCAAGCTAGAGACGTGGAGATTGTTACCAGGATTCTGGCCTCCGGGAGAGGCGCCACGACTAAACCCCTGGTATGAGCACAAGGGAGACCGGGGTAGTAGGCATCACACTCACCCGCTGCGTTCCTTATCTCCTCTAACAGGACTTCTGCTGCGGCTCGAGCGCCGTGGAGCATCGCCACGACCATCACCATTCCAGGCAGGGTCTTCTGCACTACCACCGTTGGTTACGGCTACGTCAGAGGGAATGCCAATACCACCTTCACCGTTGGTTGGAGCAATGTCGGATTGCCAGGCTGGTGTGAGAGGTTGGTTAGGTCGGATTTACTGAATGTGAGAGTCGTGCAAGGTGAAGGGATGGCGGGAACGTGTGGGAAAGGTTGAAAGTCGAGAATAGAGAGAAAATTAGAAGGGGTGCTGAAGTGGAATATAGGGTGCGAATGGCGCAAGGCAGAGTTGGTGACAACAAGCTGACAAGACGACGGTATTCGCAAACCTTGACGGTTGGGAGAAGTTGGAGACACATAGCGTTTTTTTGGGGGGTGGCGATGGAAAAGTGAACTCTTTCGAATGTGCTATACTGCTGCAGCTCTGCGGTAACGGTGGTGATTCACTGTGCCAGGTTGTCGTGTCCACTGTTGGTGTGACGCGACGACCGTGTGCGCCCGGTCTCGAGTGTTCAAGGTGGGACGCGCGTTGCCGATGCAGATGTGGTCGAGGATGGGTTGACTGAAGACGTACCGTCTTCCATGGTTGGCTACCAAAAGTTGAGGGGAGGGGCACTTGTACGTGGTCAAGAGCCAAGGCTGTTTTGGGAAGGCGACCGGGTAGCGGGTGCGATGTGGGCAGCATCAGTCCTTGTCATTTTCCTCCGCCGCCTTGAACGGAAAGGTCGCAGAAAAATCGATAGAAAATAGGGAATGAATGCAGCCATGCGGACCGTGTATTTTGCAGCACAAAATTGAGAAGAAAATGGATCAGAGCAGGCATCCGATTCACTCCGCGTCCAGGCCAGCTGTCGGACATGACCGAGAGCTGTCCGGTATTCATCCTGCTACTTTCTTTTCTCCCTCAAACCGTCAACTATGCGTCCTCCCACCACGCTCGCTGCTCTCCTCCGCGCTAGGCCTGCCGTCCGTAGGGTCGCCCCAGCCCTCGCTCGCCCTTCCTCCTCTGCCCCCCACCAGGAGACTTTCGAATCCTTCACCGAGCGTTACGTTCAGTTCTTCCAACAGGCCCAGGACCTGTTCGAAGTCCAGCGTGGTCTGAACAACTGCTTCTCCCATGACTTGGTCCCTGCTCCTTCCGTCATTAAAGCTGCCCTTCGTGCTGCCCGTCGCGTCGACGACTACGCGACCGCCGTTAGGGTCTTTGAAGGTGTCCGGGAGAAGGTCGAGAACAAGCAGCAGTACCAGGCTTATTTGGATGAGCTCAAGGGCGTCAGGGAAGAGCTCGGTATGTCGTTTCAACAACCGGAAAAGCCTTGGCACCTGACTAGTTGGGTACAGGCATCGATACACGGGAAGAGCTCTACTCGTCGTAACCCTTCACGCGTCTTCGGGACCCGTAAGTAAATCCCTCATACTGCGATTCTCTCTCGGATGACGCTCGAATTTCTACAGGCATAGAGAAGCCGTTAAAACGAGAGATGTGGAGAGCACAACCTCAGCTGGGCATAATAATATTGTTATTACTTTCTGCTGGAATGTATTCTCCGCAATTCGACCGGAAGAGTGACCTCAAGTCTGGGCTTGGTCCGCCCATGACTTTTTTTTAGCTGCTCTACTCTCCTCTTCTAAGTTGATCGAGATCGCACACTCCATCCACTGCTCTGTGCATTTCTTCAAGTCTCCCCCCTATTGCGACCATACCCTTCTCTTTGCCCCGACCGGTTTGAATATGGGCACTGATGGAGCATCCAAGAGTATGTCGCGTATTGACAAAAACCCGTTCGCGTTTACGTATCCGGACACAACACGACCACAGATGAGCGGTTGCTGGCCGCAGCTAAGTCAGATAACGAAGATATGTTACTGGAAGTCTTCGACGATGACGATCCAGAGCCTTTCGACATTAACCATCAAGATGGGTTCGTCAGCTATTTACAACCAGATTTCCGCTCACCCTCATCGCCCGATTTATAAGACTTGGCAATACAGGTGCTTAGATCACATCCTCCGAGTTCAATTTATCCCAGCTGAACACAGGAACGTCGCCTATGGCTCGGGCTAGCCCTGCATTACGCGTGAGATTCCAACACTCGATATCCGATACCTAACCGCGCAGCTGACACCTGCGTTAGAGTCCTGCATATATCCCTGGACGCGCTGGAATGCATCCTCTCTCACGACGAATGCGACGTGGACCCAATCAATAGGCTCGATAAAGCCACACCGCTGCATCTTGCCGTGATAACGGAAGATCCGGACGACAGAGCGCTTCTTGTCGAGAGCTTGTTGGAAGCTGGTGCCGATTATGGGTTCGTCCGCCCACATCCCCCGTTTCTCGACCTTCATCGTGATTACAACTTGCGATTTGGGTACAGGATACGGGATAAACACGGGAGAACAGCACGGGACCTCGTGAAATCAGATGATGAAAAGACCCTCGCGCTCTTTAGGAAAGCACAGGCAGAGGCCAGCATCAGTAGGGATGACATCGCACGTGCGTCCTGCCCACCCTGCCCACAATCCCTCCTCTTACACTATCACAGATGAAGACGAAGACGATGTTGCATCCGATTGATAGAAATTTATGCGCTACTCATTACGTGGATACTCCCTCCTCACCCATCGATTGTGAACTACCATCACGAATTAATTGGTCAACTTGGGAAGGTACAGAACAAGGCAAACGAAGGAGAGAAAAGCTGAAGGCGAGGATCCAGGATCCTAAGATAACCACTTTCCGATCTGCCAATCTCTAAATGTTTGAGTGTTCTTGACCCAGCCGATTAACTGGTCTCGAGGAACCTGCGTGCCCTTCTCTTCGCTTTGAACCTTGACCTTCTGTCCGTCCTTGAACTCCCATTTCTGCTCTTTGACGGTGACCAGGCCCGCTCTGAGTTCGTCTCCGCCAAGGATGACGGCGAATGGAACTTCGTCCTTCTCCCCAGCTGCGAACTGGGCTGGCAACTTTGGTTTGTTCTTGAACGAGAACTCGGTCTAATTACAAATGTTGGTAGTCAGCACACGCACGATTGAGGGGAATCATAGGAACTGACGTTTATCCCGGCTTCTCTAAGAGCCTGGACGAGTTGTACCCGTTCTTGCAGTAAACTGTCTCCAGCGGACATGACATACACCATCGTGCCCTTACTCCTCATCCCCCTCTCAACCCACCTCGGCCAAAGAATCGCAAATATCCTATCCAAGCCCATGCTGACACCGACGCATGGGATCGATGCCGACTTCTTGCCCTCCCCAGAAGCGGCAGACAAGAACATACCCACCAAGTTATCGTAACGCCCTCCAGCGGCAATGGACCCGACACCAACCTGGGATTCGTCGATCTCCTCCTCGCCCTCTTCGTCAACCTTTTTCTTGGGTTTCCTCTTGGAATCTGGTTTCGGGTCTGTGCCCTCCGAGGTGGAGGTGGACGCCAATGCGTCGGCTTGTTTGAAACCTGGAGGAGCAGAGGCTTCGACGATGGCCTCGTAGATGATGCCGGTGTAGTAGTCGAGACCACGGGCCAGTGACATGTCAAATGAGACCTGCAGCACGTACGATTAGCCAGAGAGAGCCTGTAGATGACTTCAGCATACCTTGTCGAGGACGCCGTATGATCGTAGGAGGGTGAATAGGATTGTCATGTCCGAAAGACCTTCCTTCGCACTCTTATTCGACTTAAGGGCAGAATCCTGCAGGAGCTGTTCCAACAGTTTCGGTGCCTCTGACGACGTGCGGGGTCAGGGCGGGAGGGCGGAACAGAAGGATGATGTTTACCTTTCAGACCAGCTCCTTTAAGTTTCGCGTACTGGCCAATTTTGTCCGCGACAGTTGCGTCGAGACCCTTCTCCTGGGTCATCTCCTTCTTGACCTCAGCCCAGGGTAGCTGTCTCGCGTTAGCGCAATCACAAGCGTTGGTGACGGACGGGCGGCACCTTATCCAGCTTGTCGACAGCTGACGAAATGCTCCTGATCTTTTCTGAAGGAACGCCGCATACTTCAAAGATTCCATCAAGGATCTTCCTGTGATTCAGCTGACGGGAGTGCCTGGGTCAGGCTTTAACAATACCGCCAATGCAAACGCACTCCATACCTTGATCGTAAATTCTCCAACCTCAAGCTTGGTCAGGATTGTTCCCAATAGGCTGATAATTTCTGCATCTGAGATCATGGGATCCCATGACCCTGCGAAATCGATGTCCTGTGAGACCCTAAGCCACAATGACACACCTCAACGAATCCACAATACGCACTGCTTGCGAGAATTCCCTCATACGACCCTTGGACATCACAGGGTTATCCCTCCTGTAGACCTTTCCAACTTGCCACAGCTTGGCGTTTGTGATGGTAGTTCCAGCCATAGCGAGGTATCGCGCCAGCGGAACGGTGTGATCGTACCGCAGAGCGAGCTCCTCTCCTCCCTGGTCCTTCAGGTCGAAAATGAGTTTGGCGTCTTCTCCGTACTTGCCAGCGAGGATGTCTTTTCGTTCGAAAACTGGGGTATCGAGGCAACTGCCGCCGTAGAGGTGGAAGACGTCCTTGACCGTCTTTTCTATGTGTTCACGACAGAACATCTCTGCAGGACCATAGTCTCGTGTGCCCTGACAATCGGTCACGTTCCTGTCAACAATGAAGGGTGTGGTGGTTAACGCACCTTGGCGGTTTTGAGCAACAAACGCTCCCTCTTCTTGTCCTTGTTTCCAGCACCGGCAGCCCGGAGCAAAGCGCCGCGAGACTTCTTGAGCTCGCCGAGCTTAACACGCGCAGCTTCAAGCTCTGCAGTCTCTGCCGGATCAGCCTTAGCCTTGAGCTGATTGAACAAAGCAGACTGCTCGGCGATAGCGGTGTCCAATTCCTGGAGAGTAGTCATTTTGCGAGCAGCGGAGCAGGTGTGGAATGACGATGAGGGCGAAAAAGAGAAAGAAAGGCTCGTAGATTGGATGCAGCCACGCCTTGTCCTTTTCGGCTTTGATATGTACAATCGATAAGCAGCTGGCGGGAATCTAAATCTATGCATCCAAAATTCGACCTCGTGGAATCGAAATTTGGAGTGTGTGCTCGTGACTCCCGTTCGTGGGAATCCATTACTTGATCCGCCACATCACTTTACTTTAAACCGCGTACTACACGCTCACACCCATCACTCTCTCTCGAAAGAAAAAAAACAGCGATTCCTCTCCTCATCATGTCGTCTGATTCTGATACGTTCAAAACGAAAAAAAAAACCCACACACCAAGTCAAGGCTCTCTTCCACTTTCGGGTTCTTCACGTTGGGAGCCTGTTACGGTTGTGGAAGAGCGATTGGATTCGATTCCATCCGCCGCTTTTTTCGGCCTCGTTATGAGGTCGGGCGGACCCCGGATGGTCGTCTCTCTTCTGTCTCCATAGAGTTGAACGTGGTCCTCTCCTTTGTTCCATACCGCGTTTCGTAGTTCGGGGACGTACATTACTTTCCGTGAATCCGTGCATTCGCTAGACTTGGGTTCAATGAAATGGGGAACTGATGAAGACCCTCCATTAAAAAGAAAATGCTCAGGATTATATGTGATACAAATACAGATGCCCCCTCTCATACAAGAGACCCAACTCCATCCGCGAAAATGTCATGAACGCTTCACGAATTTCCCGCAGACAACACCTGCTTCCTCATCTCCTCAAACCTAGAACTCTCCCCCTGCGCACGCTTAATATTCGCCGCAATCTCCGTCTCCCTGGTCTCCAACCTCTGATCCATTCCAAGGATCATAAGCTTAACCTGCTCGATATGCGCGATCGCCGCTTCGACGGACTTCTTCTGTTGTTCAGATTGTTGCTGGTTCTGGGAATTCGCGTTCGCGCCGGGACCGTTTGTGGACGATCGGTCTTTGGAATGCGCAGAACGGCTCGCTGGTTGGGCTGGACCGTCTAGACGTCCGGCAGGTAGAGCTGGGATCGCGATGTTGTTCTGTCCAAGAAACCCCCCGTTCATCAGACCAGTATCCTTCACGAGTAAAGAGGTCGATGCACACCTTCCAGTTAGGTCCAGCCAAATCTGACAACGCCTGCTCCAGGTGCTTCACCTGCATCTTCGACCTGGGCAAAAGAAGTGAAACAAATCAGTGACCACACACATCACACGACCCGTCTTCCCACAAGTGAACGGTCTCACCGCTCGAGATCTCCCATGCATCTCTCGTTCTCTCGTTGAGTCCCTTGCAAGAGCAGCTCCAGATTCTTATACTCTCTCTGCAGCTCCTGGACGGCTTCCACAGACGGTCGCTGGGAGAGCTGAACCTGCAACGTCTGAATCTGCGCGCGCAACTACAACAAAACACGGTTCAATGACACCTGTAAGTCTAAGAAACTCAAGGGGCACGCACCTTGTCATTCTCCCGATCTTTCTCCAACAGCTTCTTCCTCAACCCATCTTCCGGCCGCTCGTCCCCCTCCGTCAAGGTACCCAAATCGTCCGCCCCAAGCTGAAGGGAGGATGACTTGGTGTGATTTCTCACGGATTGGGCGCGTCGCATGGCTATCAGTGGTGGTCGGTGGTCGGTGAATGAAGGTGCCAGGCGCGCGTTCGTCCCATGTGGCCAACACCTGCACGCGGCTTCGTAAAGTTCAACCATTTTCACACGATCTCAACGCTTTTCCCTTTCAAGATCAAACGGGCA